>VOFG01001192.1_pt1 | contig 98001 bp, 151 predicted proteins | sample 5384171 | NCBI WGS metagenome assembly VOFG01 (sample SAMN12384726, study PRJNA508395) | human gut metagenome | isolation source: healthy gut F | host: Homo sapiens
TCAAGAATAAGTTTCAGGAGCACAAACTTCATCTGGTAGAGATGAGGTTATCGAGTTAGATGCGCAGGCGAAGCGCTGCACAGCAGGAAGCAGATGAACTCCGTTCCAAGAAGAACAAGATCGCTAAGCAGATCGGTGCTTTGATGGGACAGGGCAAGAAAGGAAGAGGCAGAAGCAGTCAAGGCTGAGGTTGCCGGTATTTCTGCGAGACTTGCGGAGTTAGAACCGAAAAAAAAGAATTACAGGAAAAGGTTACACAGATCATGATGAACATTCCAAATATCATTGATCCGTCCGTACCGATCGGCAAGGACGATTCCTGCAACGTCGAGATCGTTGAAGTTTGGCGAGCCGGTCGTTCCTGATTTTGAGGTTCCATATCATACAGATATCATGGAACGCTTTGACGGCATTGATCTTGAGAGCGCTGGAAAGGTTGCTGGAAACGGCTTCTACTATCTGATGGGAGACATTGCAAGACTGCATTCTGGTGATATCTCTTATGCAAGAGACTTCATGATTGACCGTGGATTTACCTACTGTGTACCACCGTTTATGATCCGTTCCAACGTGGTTACCGGTGTTATGAGTTTTGAAGAAATGGATGCCATGATGTATAAGATCGAGGGTGAAGACCTCTATCTGATCGGTACATCCGAGCATTCTATGATCGGTAAGTTCATTGATACTTTGAATGATGAAGAAAAATTACCATATACCCTGACTTCTTATTCTCCTTGCTTCCGTAAGGAAAAAGGTGCCCATGGCATCGAGGAACGTGGTGTTTATCGTATCCATCAGTTTGAAAAGCAGGAGATGGTCGTTGTATGTAAGCCGGAAGATTCCAAGGCTTGGTATGACAAGTTGTGGCAGAACACCGTTGATCTCTTCCGCAGTCTGGATATCGGTTCGTACCCTGGAGTGCTGTTCCGGAGATCTTTGCGAATCTGAAAGTAAAATCATGTGATGTAGAGGCATGGTCACCTAGACAGAAGAAATATTTCGAGGTAGGCTCCTGCTCAAATCTTGGGGATGCACAGGCTCGCCGTTTAAAGATCCGTGTGAAGGGCAAGGATGGCAAGTATTTTGCACATACCTTGAACAACACGGTGGTTGCACCACCAAGAATGCTGATCGCGTTCTTAGAGAACAACTTAAATGCAGATGGTTCTGTTAATATTCCAGTGGCTTTACAGCCATACATGGGCGGCAAGACAGTGCTTGTTCCAAAGCATTAGTGTGTCAAAAAAGAAACATATCGAAGCACAGTGAGCCAATCGCTGTGCTTCTTCTTATTTATAGGACAAATATCTGCCAACTAATGTACAAACGATAAAAAACAGAAAAATTCTGAAAAAGAGTGGTAATATGCCATCCACCTTGCTACAATAGCAGTAAGAGAAAACGAAGCGAGGAGGACATGTGACATGAAGGTTTTTACAACGGACAAAATTCGTAATAATGGTTGTTCTGGGGCACAGTGGGGCAGGCAAACCAGTCTGGTGTCCGCGATGAATGGTATTGCAACCGCATCCAAGCAACGCATGACCAGAACCGGCGGCAACAACGCAGATGCTTGTGCAGCCGATTTTGTGGGACGATCACAAAGATCAACATTCTGGATGTGCCGGGAGCATTCGATTTCGTGGGGAGATTGAAGAAGCCGTAGGCGTTGCAGATGCTGCCATCATCGTTATTTCCGGTAAGAATGGTGTGGAGAACGGAACGCGCAAGGCATGGGCTATGTGCGAAAAATACCATTTACCGCGTATCGTTTATGTAAGCGACATGGATATTGATGATGTCTCTTTTTAAAAATGTTGTACTGGGTTTACAGGAATTGTATGGCAAATTGTATTGCACCTTTTCATTTTTCCGCTGCGTGAAAATGAGGAATTTGTGGGTTATGTCAATGTGATCCAAGAGCGGGCAAAGCGTTGGCAATCCGATGGAACGGTTGTTAAGTCAAGTGCCGGAATATTCTATGGAAAATCTCTCTATCTATCGGGAAGCCCTGATGGAGGCGGTAGCAGAGACCAGTGAAGAATTTCTGGACCGCTATTTTGCAGGCGAGACTTTCTCGGAGAACGGATCCGACAGGCACTCCGCGTCAATGTATCCGAGGGAACGATCGTACCGGTCATGATGGGCTCCAATACCATGGAAAGAGGTATGTATACACTATTGGCAGACATCATCAAATATCTGCCGTCACCGGATCAGCGCAGTGCAACCGGTATGAATGTTCTGACCCAGGAACTTTTCGAGGCAAATTATAATTTTGCTAAAGGCAAAGACAGCCTATGTATTTAAGACTATCATGGATCCTTTTATTGGAAAGTATTCCCTCTTTAAGGTCATGTCCGGTGTTATCAAGTCAGACGATAACCTATACGACCAAGTCAAAGGACAGGAGATCCGCATCAGTAAGTTGTATGTCATGAAGGGAAGCAAGGCAGAAGAAGTAGAGGAACTGCACACTTGGGGCGATGTGGGTGCCCTCAGCAAGGTGTCGGGCTTGCAGACCTCCACGACACTTTCGACCAAGGCAACGCCGGTTCTTTATCCGGCGACCGCAATTTCCACGCCATATTGTGCAATGCGCTATTTTGCGGCAGATGCCAGGAGGATGACAAACTGACGCAGTCGCTTTTAAAACTGGCAGAAGAAGACCGGACACTTCGGGTGGAAAATGACAGTGAAAACCGTCAGACGCTTGTATATGGCATCAGTGAACAGCATTTGCAGGCGGTCGCAGACCGACTAAGAGCCAAATATAACGTCGAGATGCAATTAGAAGCACCGAAAGTAGCATACCGTGAGACTATCCGGGGCAGTGCGGATGTCGAATACAAGCACAAGAAGCAATCCGGTGGACATGGACAGTACGGACATGTCAAAAAAGTATCTCCGTCAGGAGATCTGACCCAGCACATATGAATTTGAAGAGACTGTTGTCGGCGGAGCCGTACCGAAGAATTTCTTCCCGGCAGTGGAAAAGGGTATTGCCGAGGGAACGCAGGCAGGACCGCTCGCAGGATATCCGGTGGTCGGCATCCATGTCAATCTTTACGACGGCTCATCTCATTCGGTGGATTCGTCAGAGGCAGCCTTTAAGACAGCAGCCACCATGGCTTTAAAGGATGCCCCTCATGAAAGCCGATCCTGTTCTTTTTGGAGCCGATCGCATCGCTTCAGGTGCGTGTGCCGGAGGATAAAGTTGGCGATGTTATGGGAGAACTCAGCAAGCGCCGTGCCAGGATCATGGGCATGAATCCGGAGCAGGAGAATGGCAGGCAAAGGGATTGAGGCAGAGATTCCCTATGCAACACTCTATGGTATCGGGACAACACTTCACTCTATTACAGGAGGGGGAGGCAGAGTATTCCTACGAATTTCTGAAATATGAAGTTGAAAATAAAGGGATAACTTAAGAAAGTCTTAAAGACTTCCCTACTTGGAAATTAAATGATGAACCGCTACAATATGTATATGATTAATCAATACATGTTGTGGCGGTTTTGTGTGTCGGATGCATAATTTTGCAAGGCATCAGATATCATCTTAAAAAAACACAACAAAATTCTCTGGAGGATAAAATGGTAAACGTACTGGTTTGTGATGATGAAAAAGATATTGTTTCTGCACTGCGGATTTATCTGGAAAGTGAGGGCTATCAGGTCTATACGGCATATGACGGTTTAGAAGCGCTGGAAGTGCTGGAAACAAAAGAAATACATTTGGTGCTCCTGGATGTGATGATGCCACGGCTGGATGGGATCCAGACCATGGCAAAGATTCGCGAGACATCTAATGTTCCGATCATACTTTTGACAGCAAAGAGTGAGGATACGGATAAGGTTTTAGGACTCAATGTCGGCGCAGATGATTATGTGACAAAACCTTTCAATCCGGTAGAATTGCAGGCAAGGGTCAAATCACAGTTGCGCCGCTACATGCAACTGGGGGAAACCATGCAAGCGCTTCCGGTGATGATGGCATCATCGCGATCGGTCCGATCGTATTAAATGATCGGGCTAAAGAAGTGACGTTAGATGGAGAACTGGTCAATCTGACAAGGACAGAATATGATATCCTGCATCTTTTGATGGAAAACCCGGGAAAAGTATTTTCACCGGCACAAATTTATGAACAGGTCTGGAAGGAAGATGCCTTTGGCACAGAAAATACCGTTGCTGTTCACATTCGTCATCTGCGTGAAAACTGGAGTATGATCCGGCAGAACCAAGGGATGTTAAGGTTGTGTGGGGAAGAGGGTACAAGGTTGAAGACAAATAGAGCCCGTCCGTACAAACTGCCACGATGAAATAAAACAGGAAGAAATGTGAGGAATTTGATATGAAAAAAATTGGAAAGGACAAACGGCGTATAAGGCTTTTGCGCTTTTGATTGCTTGTATAACCGGAATAACTACACTGCTTGCCGCTATCATGATGATCTTCAGTATCGGTTTACGTGCCGAATATGGGAATCAAAATGATACGATCGCAGAACTCATGCAGGAACATATCGTTTCCAACTATGCAGCCTATTTGAAGGAGAGTGCAACCGAAGAGGGCGGCTCCTGGGATGCTTTGGATGGCTCTTTGCTGACCTACGCAGTAGAGCAGATTGATTTTCAGGTAACAGGAGATGGCGACAAACTCAATGTTGTGCGGAACAATAATTTTGTCTATGGATCTCCTTATCTGATCCAGTAATAGGATAAAAACCATCGGGAAATGAATGGCGTGTATGAAAATGTATTTTTCGATAAAAATGAATACCATTATAACACGGATACCTGGTTGGGAGCCATGCAGACCAATGTCTATGGATATGTTGGAAATGATGAAGTCTATCTGGATGAAAGCAAAAATGGAGATCGGTTGGAGTATTATGATTATGACGTAGACAGTGAAGATGCAGATCATATAGAAGAAAATCTGACAGATGAAGACAATATGTCGGATGATGTCGAAAATGAAGGGAATAATGCAGGAGACCTTCTTGCAGGAGAACTGCCGCCGGAAGGAACGTATACTTTCTACCGTATTTATATGATTCCAAATCTGGAAGATGTATTTCTGGAGGCAAATGATACAGCGCAATTGACGGATGAACAGCAGGATGTAGTCAAAGAGAATTACCGCGATGCGGCAATCACCATTATGGGATCTTTTTCTTATGGAAAAAAGTGCTTTGGATTCAGGCAATTTCTTTGAAGTCATCAATCGTCTGCAAAAATATGAAGACGATACGGTCTTTGCCAATGGCATGAGTGATTATCTGTGGATTCCGTATATACTTACTGCCATACTGACTATGCTGCAGAAGGTTTATCTGCCGCATCCTTCTGGTATCGTTGCTTTTTTGTTTATCGTTTCCTTTGTTTTTCTGATGACCATGTCCGGACATCGCAAAGGAAGATGATGCGATTTACCTACGATGGGCGGATCGCGTACCTTATGGTATTTACGGCATTGTAGTTGCAACAGGTGTATGCTTAGGCGTGATAGGGAATATAGGATTGTGGATGGCCTATTATAGTGGGGTTCTGGCATTGGCAGAGTTCGTTACTTTGTCCATTGTGCTTGCAATCCTTTGGACATTGCTTGCACTGGCATTTTGCATGAGTACGGCAACGCGTATCAAGTCAGGTCAATTCTGGAAGCATACACTTTGGCATTATATTGCAGCCTTTTTTAGAAAATGGCTGATCGATCCTATCAGACGGCTGCATCGTGCAATACATGAAAATACAAAACTAAGCACGCGTTTAGGCCTGGGGCTTGTCCATTTTAGCCTTGGTGGAACTGATGGCCTTACTGGCAACCGGTATTTATGGCGCAGGCGTTTTTCCTTTTCTTTTTATATAAGATAGCCGAGACAGCCTTGATCTTCTATCTGGTCTTGATGGCAAAAGAAATTAAAAGATGGTGGAAAGCGTGTCGCCAGTGGCAATTATAATGAGCGATCGATACCACACATATGATTGCTCCTATGAGAGAACACGGCGAAGATATCAACCATGTGGGCGAGGGAATTGCGATTGCAGTGGCAGAACAGATGAAGAGTGAACGCTTCAAGACAGAACTCATCACGAATGTGTCGCATGATATCAAAACACCGCTGACCTCTATTATCAACTATGTATCCGATCAAAAAGGAGGGATTTCTGAGGAAAAAGTAAGAGAGTATGTTGAGGTCTTGGATCGCCAGTCGCCTCGTTTGAAAAAACTTATTGAAGATCTCTTAGAAGCATCCAAGGCATCCACCGGTAATGTAGAGATGCATATGGAAGCCTGTGATGCCGCTGTGATGATCTCGCAGGTGGTCGGAGAGTATCAGGATAAACTGCAAGCACAGGATATTGAGATTGTGGTAAATGAAGCAAAGAATCCTGCCAACATCATGGCAGACGGCAGACATCTGTGGCGGGTATTTGATAATATCATGAGCAATATTTGCAAAATATACACAGGACCATACCAGAGTCTATGTCAATGTGGAAGATGCAGGTGACCAGGTGCGCATGATCTTTAAGAATATTTCCAAGTATCCGCTCAACATCAGCAGTGACGAGTTGATGGAACGTTTTGTCAGAGGTGATGCATCGAGAAATACCGAAGGTCACGGCTTGGGACTTTCCATCGCATCCAGCCTGACCGCACTCATGGACGGACAACTGACCATCGATATTGACGGTGATCTCTTTAAGATCACGGTTGCGATGAAGAAGCAGGCTTAGAAAGGCTCTGCACATATGCGGATGGGGGCAGCCCGGTGCGCTTCTTAAAGACAGAAGAAAAATAAGACGGCGTGGAAAAATGTAATTTGGCACTCAGATCAGTCAGGGAAATGTTGTTATAGGTCAACATTTCCTTGGCTTTTTCTATGCGCAGATCTGTCATGTAATCGCCGATGGACTGCCCGGTCTGTTTTTAAACTGGGAGGACAGGTAATAGGTGGAATAGCCTAGGGCTTCTGCCAGATCCTCCAGAGTGATCTTTTTCATAGATGTTGCGGTGAATCAGTGCGATGCAGTCATTGACAAAAGGAGAGTATTCCTTTCCCTGTAACTGGATCTCATGCACGCGGTGGATAAAGGTATCATAGGCAAGAAAATGGATATCCATGATATTGTTGAGGTCTGTGCAGTCAGGGGATTCGATACGCTGGATATAGTAGTCACTGAGAGAGTAGGCTTCGTCCGGATCCATACCGCCACGGATGGCGGCGGGTAATGAGTGCCACAAAGACAATGATCTCATCCTTTTTCCTGTCTGACGATATCGCCCGGGCTCATAAGTCCTACAAGGTAGTTGTCTGCAGATAATTCCGTATTTTGCAGTTCGTCCTGATAATGGATGTTGCCGGTCTCGACATGTTTTAGCATAGCACATTCCATGGCATAACTACTGTGTTCGGTGATGGTAATATCGTGTGCTGTGCTGCCATTTTCTTGGTTGGAGCCAAGGTATTTTTGGAACTGAGTGGATTGAGGGTGGGAAAAGAGGTGGTGGTCAGATTTCCCGGTGCTTTTCCATAAAGAGTGTAGTAGAGCATGCGCACGCTCTGCAAAAAAGAGGCTATAGGGAATGACCGGAATCTCCTTCTGCACTTCCATCATGCGGTGCTGAGAGGATATGGACATATGCCAGTCGTCCAGCAGGCGCTTGAAATTGATCTCCGATACGGAGGAGTTTAAAAAGGACCTAAGACGTAGAAAAGAGTCTAAATTGTCATCTACAATATAAGGCTGGATCGCCCAGGTCAGGCAGAGGCGGTCCGGGTAGAGGATGGGCATGGTGGAGTTGGAAGCATAGGTCTTTAAGGCATCATCCTTGAGTCAAAAAGAAGTTGCGGACTTCGTTGATCCAGGGACAGTTGGTATCCAGGAGTTCCCAATCCTTTGTATAGTGCCAGAAGCAGATATTATTTACTGCATATAAAGAGTCGAATAAATAAGTAAGTTTTTGTGTCTGATACATGCTAAGTCCTTTCTTTCTCATCTTGTATTATCCATATCCTAGCACGCTTTTGTTAAATTTTCTATAATGTTTAATGAAATATTGTTAGAAATATCGAAATTTTAACAGGGTAAAACACAAGGAATTGGTATGATAAATACAAGAAATGGTCATGTGAAAAGCATGATCTTTACAAGGAGGGTATTACTTATGAAGAAAAAAAGCAAATTGGCTGGATCCGAGTACAACAGCCGAAAATGAAGTCCTGCCGGGCTATCTGAAGTGGGCATGGGGGCAACACTGGTTTCTATCGGTAGTATGCTGACACCGGTCATCCTGCTGATCTTCCCGGTACTTTCCAGAAAGTTCGGAACCGTTCGATCCTGCGTGCAGGTGCTGTTTTAGGCGTTGTTGGTTATGGCATCCGTATTCTTGGTGGAACTAATCTGGTTACTCTGACACTTGGTTCTGTTATTGGTGGTGTTGCGATTTTACAGGTTACCATGATGATCTCTATTTATCTGATCGATACCATGGACTATGGCGAGTGGAAGACCGGAACCAGAGTAGAAGGTATGCTTGCTTCTGTCAACTCTTTTGCTTCTAAGTTGGGAAGTGGTATCGCATACAAGTTGGATAAAGAACTTCCACAGATCAAGGCTGACCTTGCAAAAAAGCATGAGGCACAGTAAGAAGAAAAGCGAATAATTTTAAAAAAACGTAAAAATTTAATAAGTCAAAAGTGCAATGTCTGTTAGAATGCGTGTAACAAATAGCAGAGATTGCACTTTTGAAATATAAAAAGCGCAGAGATAGGAGAGTCTTATGTCATTTACAGCAAAAATGTTTCGCATGGTATCCGGAAAGGCAGATGCCAAGCGTGACGCAAACTTAGTCGTACCGGAGGATGTAACCGCAGTCTATGACATCAATTATGCCGGGAATGCGGATGCTTATAACTTACTGGATGTGTATTATCCAAAGGACACCGATCATCTTTTGCCGGTCATCGTCAGCATCCATGGGGGCGGCTATGTCTATGGAACCAAAGAAATCTACAAATATTACGGTATGTATTTAGCCCAGCAGGGATTTACTTTTGTCAATTTCAATTACCATCTGGCACCGGAAGCCAAATTTCCGACCCAGTTGACGGAAACGAATATGGTGATGGAGTGGATGTGCGATCGTGCTGATGAGTATCATCTGGATCCCAAATAATGTCATTTTGGTGGGCGATTCTGCCGGATCCCAGATGACAAGCCAGTACGCAGCCATCGCGACCAATGCAGATTACGCAAAATTATTTCCCTTTACGGTGCCGGAGGAAATCAAGATACGTGCCCTTGGTCTGAATTGTGGTATGTACACCCTGACCATTCTGGGTAAGGATGGCAAGGTCAACAAGATGAACAAGGAATTATATGGCGATTATCTGGGCAAAGATTTTGATTTTTTCAATGAAAAAAATAGATGTGCTGGGGCATATCACCGCCGATTATCCGCCGACTTATGTCATGACATCCTATTATGACTTTTTGAAGGAAAACGCCCAGCCTATGTATGAATTTTTAAAGGCAAGGGCATCCCTTGTGCATGGAAATGCTATGGATCGAGAGGATAAAAAATATATGGCGCATGTCTGCCATGTCAATATGAAGCTGGAAGAGGCAAAAAGAGATCAATCAGGATGAATGTGCATTCTTCCGAAAATATCTGGTGTAGAAAATTCAGACTGCAAGCAGCCTTGTATGAGAATAAAAGAAAAGGAGACAAGAAGATGGTACATATTACAGATGCAAGTATGCAGAAATTTGAAAAAGAGCATATCGCAAAGGTGCGCGAGGTTGCACCGGAATGTGCGATACTCTTAAAGAGCAATGGAGATTTTCCTTTGGATGCAGCAGGCAAGATCGCGCTCTTTGGCAGTGGCGCCAGAAGGACGATCAAGGGCGGAACCGGATCCAGGGGATGTCAATGTCAGAGCCTATACGACCGTAGAGCAGGGATTGGAGAATGCTGGCTTTGAGGTGGTGAGCAAGGCTTGGCTGGATGCTTACGAAGAACATATGACAAAGACAAGAAAAGAATGGATCACCGCCATGAAGGCAGAGGCGGCAGCCGCAGGCATCAATGGTATTATGTATTGCATGGGAAAGGTCATGCCGGAAACTGCCTATGAATTTTCATTGGAAAGCGATGCGGACATCGCCATCTATGTACTGGCAAGAAATTCGGGTGAAGGCGCTGACCGTACCATGGTAGCGGGCGATATCAATCTGACCGAGACCGAGATCCGCGATATTCTGGCATTACAGAAGCAGTATGACAAGTTCCTTTTGGTATTAAATGTTGGTGGCATGGTGATCTGACACCGGTAAATACCGTAGAAAATATCCTGCTCTTAGGACAGTTGGGAACACCGACCGGCGATGTTTTGGCAGACCTTGTCCTTGGCAAGTCTTACCCATCCGGTAAACTGGCTATGACATGGGCGCCGATCGCAGAATATCCATCAACCGAGGGCTTTGGCGATCCGGATGATACCTACTATCGTGAGGGTATCTATGTGGGCTATCGTTATTTTGATACTGTCGGAAAAGAAGTGACCTATCCGTTTGGTTACGGACTTTCTTACGTCATTTGCTGTTGAGACAAAGGATATTGTCGCAGATGAAAAGCAAGTCACAGTCACAGCCCAGGTGATAAATACAGGAAAATGCGCAGGCAAAGAAGTGGTACAGGTCTATGCCAGCCTGCCGGAAGGAGACCTTGACCAGCCTTATCAGAAACTGGTCGGCTATGCCAAGACCAAGGAAGTGGCAGCCGGAGAGAGCACAGAAGTTTCTGTCACTTTTTGCAACCCAGACCCTTGCTTCCTTTAGTGAGAAGGACAGCGCCTATATCATGGAGGCAGGTGAATATGTCATCCGTCTGGGAAGTCATTCCAGAGATACCATGGTAGCAGGCATCCTGACCTTAGATGACAAGGCAGTCCTGAAAAGACCAAGCACATCTGTGAAGGCTGGGGCTTTGATGATCTTGTGCCGGAAAAGTTGCTTTCAACCCAGATGGCGAGGAAGAACAGAAAGAGGCTGCAAAACATATTGCATTATCCGCAGCCAAGTTTGAGACCGTGACTTATACTTACCCGGAAGTGGCAGCGGAGATCCCGGAGGGACAGACTTTTTGATTTTGCAGAAGTGCTTTCCGGTAAAAAGACTTTGGAGGAATTTGTCGCAGGACTTTCGGATAAGCAACTGGCTTATCTTGCCATTGGCAATTATAAGGATGTACCGGAAGGCGGGGGCAGAATCAGTCATCGGTGCAGCAGGATCCCATGTGGCAGGTGCCGCAGGCGAAGATCTACCAGCCGTCTGGAAGATCTTGGCGTTGGCGGACTTTACATGGCGGATGGTCCGGCAGGACTGCGTCTTGCTACTTCCTACAAGATTGTGGATGGCGAGATCAAGGGTAATGCCAATGCTTTGCTAACTTTATGGAATTTATGGGCGAGGAAGAACTCGAGATGATGGCGTCTATGGCACCAAAGCCATCGGAAGCGGAACTTGCAGCACCGGAAAACTACCAGTACTGTATCGCAATCCCGATCGGCACGGCTTTGGCACAGGCTTGGAATGATGATGTCGCGGAGATCTGTGGCGATATGGTCGGACAGGAAATGGAAATGTTCGGTGTGCATCTGTGGCTGGCACCGGCACAGAATATCCAGCGTTCCGCTTTGCGGACGAAACTTTGAGTACTATTCTGAGGAACCGATCGTCAGCGGACGTACCTCCGCTGCCGTGACGCGCGGTGTGCAGAAGCATCCGGGCTGCGGGGTTACCATCAAGCATTTTGCATGCAACAATCAGGAGACCAACCGCTTCTTGTCCAACTCTGTTGTCAGTGAACGTGCCCTGCGTGAGATCTATCTCAAGGGATTTGAGATCTGCGTCAGAAGTGCAAAGCCGGAGGCTATCATGTCATCCTATAACCTGGTAAATGGCGAGCATACCTGCAACAGCAAGGATATCCAGACCCACGTACTTAGGAATGAATGGGGACATGAGGGCATTGTCATGACAGACTGGTTTGTGACCGGTGGAATGGGCAATGGTGCAGAACACCGTGATAACAAGTATGAGACAGGATCTGCCGCAGGCTGTGTCAAGGCTGGCAACAATATCACCATGCCGGGCGGATCGGTGATCTTGCGGACATCCTGGACGCATTGACCAATAAAGGAGCATGCATATGCCCTGACCAAGGCAGAATTGCAACAGAATGCCATGACAGTCTTAAAGGAAGTCATCAAATTGAGAAAATAAGCAGAAAAAATAAATTCATGCGACGGATACGTTTGGAAACCCAGACGTATCCGTTTTTTATACACTAGATGCTCTACTGACATAAAACATATACACTAAGCATAGAGATAAAAGAAAATATGCAAAAAGTACAAGGACTTATGCAAATTTACTATATTTATGTATATAAATTACAGGAAAAATACCATACACTAAGCGTTTTGACGATAAAAACAGGTCGTGGTAGATTTCTTATTGTATAAAGTGTATAGTTCTTCTTGTATATACAGTAACAAAACCGGCAGAGGAGATCGCTTATGAAATCAAACAAAGAAAAGATCATGACTTTATTCAGATGCATGATACGGCAGAAAAAGAGGAGGTGTGTCAACGACATATATCGCACAGGCGCTATCTTTACAGCGAACCAATGTCAGCAGTCTTTTGAATGCTCTCGTGGAAGAGGGAAGGATACATAAATCCAATGGCAGACCAGTTCTTTATTCTATTGCCGGTGTCAGCCGTGGGGATGAGGAAGAATGTTTTTGCAAGATGACAGGATGGCAGGGCAGTTTACAGCATCCGATCCAGTTAGCCAAAGCAGCAGTCTTATATCCGGGCAGAAGCCTGAATATCCTGATCGTGGGAGAAAAGGGAACCGGAAAGAAAGAGTTCGCACACCTTATCTACGAATATTGTCTGGTAAAACAAATTTTTCAGCGGAGAGTCCTTTCTTACAGATGAATTGCAGGGACTATCAGGGCAGTGCCAAAGATGCCAGGGAAAAACTCATGGGCGAGCGGCAGAGTGGCATGTTAAAGGATGCGGAGAGCGGTATCTTATACATGGATAATGTGCAGTATCTGGACGGTGGACTCTTGCGGGGAGATCGCCTCCTACAGCGGAAAGCCCGGAAGGAAAGGGCTTTTTCGCCAGTTGCACACCGGACGCACAGCCGGCACAGGAGGAGTTTCAGAGTGAATTTCAATCGTTATTACAATGCCGAGGATCACAGAACGACCGATCGAAGAACGTATGGAAACGATCCAGACACTTTTTTCGACCGAAGCCTCTCGGGTAGGCAGGAACTGGTCGTAAAGGAAGAATTGATGCGCTGCCTGCTCTTATATGAATGTCCTGAAAATTTTCAACAGTTGAAGGGATATCAAGATCGGTTGTGCCAATGCTTATGTGAGGGAACTGGCAAATGACCGGAGGATCACCTCTATGTCAGCGACTTTGAACCGACCATACGTCAGGGAATGTCCCGTTTCGGACAGATGAGGGAGGAGATCGAAAGACTGATCCCGGAAAACAGCACCTTTACCTTTGACGGCAGTCGGATGCGTGTCAGTGAGACAGAGACCAAAAATATTTACAAGGAATTGCGGCAAAAGGCAAAGCAACTGGAGTCGGAGGGCATTGAGGATGAGGATATCAAGATGCTGCTCAGCACCGAAGTGGAAAGAGCCTTTGGCAAATATCAGCAAAAACTGATCCATGAAGTCCGCAGCCGGAAAGAATTGGAACTCATTGTAGATGAGGAACTGATCGACATGGTGGAGAGATTTCTGGCAAAAGTGGAGAACGCAAGGAACAAAAAGCTCGACGATGCCGTATTTTTGGACTTTGTCTGCATATGAAAAATGTAGTGAATGGTACAAAGACGACAGAGTCCATGGATCGGCTGGAAATATCTGAGGTCGTTACCAGATACAAGCAGGAATATATGCTAAGCCTTGCCTTTGCGGAGATACAGGAAGTCTATGGCAGACAACTGACCATAGACGAGGTTATTTTGATCACCATGTTTTTGTGCTACGAACCGCCAAAGCAGACGGACAAGGGACAGATGGTTATCCTCTACGCCTTTTATGGCAAGGACATTGCAGCATCCATTGTGCGTACGATCACCGAGATCACAGGATTTAACCATATTTTTTCCTTTGAGGTATCGCACCGTCAAAGCGAGACGCGATCTATGAGTCTTTGAAAAATGTATTTTGGAGATTGAGCAAAAACAAGGTGTGTTCATAGTCTATGACAGTGATCTGGTGTCCAAAGTGGCAGAGGAGATCTCTGCGGAGACAGGTATTACGATCCGTCTTTTCCCGGCACCGGTGACGACCATGGGGATTGAACTGGCGAGAAAGGCAATGATCTCATCCAACCTGGATGCCGTTTATCGGGATGTCATGAAAAGTGTCGGTGATTTTGCCACCAGCCATGAGAAGTATCTCATCACTTTATGTACTACGGGCAAGGGTGGCGCGGAGGAATTAAAGACCTATATTGAGCGCTACGGTCACATGGAGGATGTGCAGATCGTTCCTTTATCCATGAGCGATCCCAAGGCTTTGCAGGAGGCATTTCGTGACCTGATGCGGCGTGGAACCATACTTTGTGTGGTAGGAACCTTTGATCCAAAGTTATATTCCATTCCTTTCTGCTCGATCACGGAGGTTTTACGACACCCAAAGAACGTTTGCCGGAACTTTTTGCGAAAGACCGAGTCCAAGGATTATGAGGTCGACCATCAGGAAGTCTTTCATTATCTTGCCGGGCAGTTTAGCCATGTGGAGATAAAAAAGGTAGAGACATCGGTAGAAGCATTTTTTACAGGAGGTCGATCAGAAATTAAAACATATGACGCAGGATGCACAGATGGGACTATTGGTTCATACTGCCTGTTGTATTGAGCGTTTGGCATCCGGGGAGACTTCACCCGAAAATCCAAAGCGCAAGGCAATCCTGCATCAATATCACAAAGAATTTCAGCAGCTGCTTCGGATGCTAAGACCGATGGAAAAAGCCTTTCACATTATCTTTAGCGACGACGAGGTGGCAAATATGCTGATGATCATATATCAGATATAAAACAAAGGAGGTTACTATGAGCGAAGAATTACAGGAAGCATTGGAAGAGATTTCCATGTTGATCATTGCTAATTCCGGAGCAGCCAGATCGGCGGCATTTGAAGCCTTACAGGCTGCCAAAAAGAAGGATTTTGCACAGGCGGATCAACTGATGGAAAGCGCGGAAGAGAGTTTACAGACAGCCCATGAGGCGCACCGGAAACTCTTGCAGATGGATGCAAAGGTCAAGTGGACAGCGTCAGCATTCTGCTTTGCCATGCACAGGATCATCTGATGGGAAGCGCATTAGCGGGGATCTCATCAAGGAAATGATCCTTTATACAAGGAAAAATAAGGAGGGGCATATGGAAAGGAAAGTGTTATTGATATGCGCTGGGGGCATGTCAACCGGGATTCTGATGAAGAAAATGGAAAAGTATGCAGAGGACAAAGGCATTGAACTCAAGATCGACGCAGTGGGGATGTCCGCATACGAAGATTCCTACAAAAATTATGATGCGATCCTTTAGGACCGCAGGTGTCTTACAAAAGGAGGAGATCGCACAGGTAACGCAGATGCCGATCGCCGTGATTGCAGCCTATGATTACGCTATCGGTAATGTAGACAACATCATGAAACAAGTGGATGAGATCTATCCACAGTAACATCCGGTAAGGGTTTTTAGGGAAAGGAAAAGGAGAAGGATATGAGTAATTTATATGAAAGCAAATTCATGCAAAAAGTAAAATCCATAGGCGAAAAATGTGCGGGTAACAAAGCGATCGCAGCAGTATCTGCCGGTATGATGATGGCAATGGGCATCATCCTGATCGGCGCTATTTTCCAGTCGATCGCGATCATCCCGACTTTCTTTGGGGCGTGGACGACGGACGATGCGATCTATAACATCTTATTGGTACCATATGATCTGTCTATGGGGCTGATCTCTGTTTATATGGCATTTACCATTGCCTATTCTTATGCCAAGTCGCTTAAGATGCAGGCACTGACCAACGCATTAAATGCCATGTTGATCTTTTTTTTGATCGTTGCAGGACCGATCAAGACGGTAGAACTGGCGGACGGAAGCAGTTTTACCGGTATTGACAACTCCTGCCTGGGTGCTGTGGGTATGTTCACAGCCATCATCATTTCGCTCTGTACCGTCAAGATGGCGCATTTTTGTGAAAAGCATCATCTGATGATCAAGATGCCGGATGTCGTGCCGAAATTTTTGCAGGACACCTTTGCATCTTTGATTCCACTGGTTATCAACATCGCGATCTGGCATACGATCGGAAGCATCTGCTTGAATGTCATGACGATCTCTGCCATACGCGATCTCTTATCTCTTATCTGCACCGCTTGGCGCACTGACCAGTGTACCGGGTATCATTATTGTCGTATTGGTTGCAAATGTCCTCTGGACTTTTGGTATCCATGGAACCATGGTTGTTTATATCGCCATTATGGCACCGCTCATGGAGTACATAGCCAACAATGCTGAGCATGTATCCAAGGGTGAAGCACTCGTCTTTGTACCGGTTGCTTTGTTTGGTATCATGAACTGCTGTGGCGGAACGGGAAATACCTTGGCACTTTGCGTCATGGGTCTCTTCTCCAAGTCTGAGCAGCATCAAAGCAGTCAGCAAGGCGGCTGTTGTACCGGGTATCTTTAATATCAATGAACCGGCAACTTTCGGTTATCCAATCATGTATAATCCGACACTTGCTATTCCATTTGTGATCAACCCATTGATTACCATGATCATTTGCTACTTTGGTTATATGGTCGGCTTCTTTAAACCGGCGTTTACCATGATTACAGCGACCTTACCGGTCGGCGTATCACCATACCTGTGTACCTTATCCTGGACCAATATTCTGATTCCGGTCATTGCCTTTATCGTGGCATGGGTGGTATATCGTCCATTCTTTAAGGTATATGAGCGCGATCCGATCATAAAAGGAGCAGGAAGCAAAAGAGGTGGCTTAATGAATGCAGACTTTTTATGGGGGGCGCGATCGCTGCCAACCAGGTAGAAGGTGCATGGAAGGATGATGGGAAGGGAGAGTCGATTCAGACCATATCACCGGGGGACAAAAATGTCTCCGCGGCGATTTACCCAAAGAAGTGAGGGAAGGCGAACACTATCCCAGCCATCATGCCATAGACTTTTACCATCATTATAAAGAGGATATTGCCCTGTTTGGGCAGATGGGATTTCAGGTACTGCGTCTGTCTATTGCGTGGACACGCATCTTTCCTATGGGGGATGAGGAAAAGCCAAACCAAAAGGGATTGGATTTTTATCACGCCGTATTTGCTGAGTGTAAAAATGGAACATCCGTCCGCTAGTGACACTGTCACATTATGAAATGCCTTACCATCTGTGTCAGGCATATGGCGGTTGGCAAAATCGTAAAGTTATAGACTTTTTTCCTGCGTTATTGCCGGACGGTTTTTACAGAGTATCAGGATGAGGTCGATCTGTGGCTGACCTTTAATGAGATGAATACTTTAGTCAGTCGTTTTGGAACCCTGCTGGGAGCAGGAATTTTGCCGGAAGATGGAGCAGATATGTTTGGGCTTGGTCGTATGCAGACGCCGGAGACAAAGGAAGAAATGCAGGCGCGTTTTCAGGCACTCCATCATCAGTTTGTGGCAAGCGCAAAGGCGGTAGCCTTAGCCCATGAGATCAATCCGAAAAACCGGGTGGGCTGTATGTTGTCGGCGGCAGGAGTCTATCCATATACCTGTTCACCGGATGATATGTTAGAGGCACAGTGGCAGATGAAAAAAGCAACTGGTTCTGTGGGGATGTCTGCATCCGCGGGGGCATATCCTTATTATATGGAGCGTTTTTTGAAGAAAATGCTATTGCCATTGTCGGCAAGACAGAGGATGCTGACATTTTAAAAAAGGGCTGTGTGGATTTTTTCAGTTTCAGTTATTATACTTCGCGTTGCGTGACAAGAAATGCCGAGGTACAAAGACTGCCGGCAATATGATGCTGGGCGTGCAAAATCCATATTTAAAGGCCAGCGAATGGGGATGGATCATCGACCCCAAAGGGGCTGCGCTATCTGCTCAATGCGATTTATGACAGGTATCAGATTCCGGTCATGCTGGTAGAAAATGGCTTGGGAGCGGTCGATCAGTTGACGGAGGACGGATGTATCCATGATGATTACCGCATCGCATATCTCAAGGCACACATTGAACAGATGAAGGAAGCCATGAAAGACGGGGTGGACCTGATCGGTTATACGCCATGGGGCTGTATCGATCTGGTCAGTGCCAGCACAGGAGAGATGAAAAAACGTTATGGTTTTATCTATGTAGATCTGGATAATGAGGGCAAAGGATGGAAAACGTATAAAGAAGGATTCCTTTACTGGTATCAGAAGTGTATTGCCAGCCATGGCGAGGAATTATAGAAATAAGAGGGTGGATCGTATGGTTACAAAACAAGTGGAATTTATCAATAAGACAGGACTTCATGCAAGACCGGCATCGGATTTTTGTCATGCTGGCAAAAAATATGAGTCTAAGATCACGATCTGTAAGGAAGGTGGAGAGCCGGTCAATGCCAAGTCGGTCGTGCGTCTTTGGCAGAAGGAATCGGGCAGGGAACAAAAGCGGAACTTGCAGCAGAAGGTCCGGATGAGGCAGAAGCGATCGAGGCTTTGGCAGTTCTGGTTGCCAGCGGATTTGGAGAATAAAGGGGACAGCGACTATGGGCGAGAGACAGAAGTTTTTACGTGGTAATGCCGTATCCAAAGGGATTGCGATCGCAAAAGCATATAGATATGAACCATTGGATGCGAAGGTCAGCAAAAGCAAGTGCGACAAGGAGGAGACAGAAGCCGAGTGTCGGCGCTTTCAGTCGGCAAGGGAACAGGCAAAGGAGGAATTGCAGGTACTTTATGCTGCTTTGGAGAAAGAACACCCGGATCAGGCGAAGATCTTTTGTGGCGCATCAGGAAGTCCTGGAAGATGAAGAAATGACCGAGGAGACGGAGAATGTCATAAAAGAGGATTGTCTGACGGCTGAAAGCGCAGTTGATACAATATTCAACCAGTATGCCGATCTCTTAAAGCAGGTAGAGGATCCCCGATCGCAGGCAGGGCGGCAGATTTTTTGGATGTTAAGGCAAGAGTGCTTCGCCTTTTACTGGGAAAAAGAGGAAAAAGACTGGATCATTTTGCCGAGGATGTGATCGTGGTGGCGCATGACCTTTGCCGAGCGACACTGCCAATCTGGATCGCGACCATGTCAAAGGTCTGATCACGGAAGTGGGTGGTTCCAATTCGCACTGCGCGATCTTAGCCAGAAGTTTTTCACTTCCGGCGATACTGGGAGCAGAAGATGCCATGACGCAGATCCAGGACGGACAAGACCTGATCCTGGATGGTCTGACCGGTCAGATATGGCTGGATTTTTCCCAAGAAGAAAAAGAGCAGTATGAACAAAAGCGACAGTTGTGGAAAAAAAAACAGATAGAGGAGGAGCAGACCTATTTGCTTCGTCCGGGGAGCAACCAAAGATGAGGTAAAAGATCGCGCTGGGGATCAATGTAGGATCGGATGCGTACGATACAGCAGGGGCGGCATATGATTTTATCGGTCTTTTTCGGACGGACTTTCTGTATATGGAAAACGACCATATGCCGACGGAAGAAGAACAATTCAGCGTCTACCGTCGTATCTTAGAAGGTGCAAAAGGCAAGCCGGTGACCCTGCGGACGCTGGATATCGGAGGATAAGACCCTGCCGTATTTTTCCCTGCCAAAAGAGGATAATCCATTTCTGGGAGAGCGGGCGCTGCGTTTATGTTTTTCCCACATGGAGATCTTTGAGACGCAAATGCGTGCGGCACTCAGGGCATCTGTCTATGGAAATTTACAGATCATGTTTCCCATGGTAGGCAGTATGGAGGATATCCGCAAGGCAAAGGAAGCGGTAAGAAAGGTCATGGATGCACTGAAGCAGGAGGGATTGCCTATGATCCAAAGGTTAAGATCGGTGTCATGATCGAAGTCCCAAGTCTGGCTTTGCAGGCGATCTTGTTGCGCAGGAGGTGGATTTTGCCAGTATCGGATCGAATGATCGACCCAGTATGTATGTGCGGCAGACCGCATGAACGCTGCCATGGAGCCTTACTATCAGACTTATGCACCGGCGATGGTTCGGCTCTTGGGCTTTGTTTTTGAAAGTTTTCAGAAGGCAAACAAGCCGATCTCTGTATGTGGTGAGATGGCGGGAAATCCCAAGGAGGCGGCACTTCTGGTCAGACTTGGCGCAAGAAAACTCAGTATGAATGCTGCCATGCTGGCTGCAGTAAAAAGCAGAATTGGCAAGGCACAGGATAGACGAATTAGAGAAAATGGCAAAGACCTGTCAGGAACTTTGCACAGAAAAAGAGATTAAGGAGCAGATGGAAATGTAAAAAAGAAAGTTAAGAGGTTTTTATGAAAAGAAGAATAGCAAGCAGATGTCTGGCTGGTTTATTGACCCTTATTCTTACAGTGACGACTTTGGGAACATCTTTGGTCGAGGCGTCTACAGGGGACATTGATGCCGCAATCGTAGCGGAATCATTACAGGTGGCAAAGCAGGTCGAAGCAGAGGGCATCGTTCTTTTTGAAAAATGAAGACGGGGTGCTGCCACTTGCAACAGAGCAGGCGGTCAATGTCTTTGGAAGCGCAGCAATCGATCCGTATTATGGCAGTTCCGGTTCCGGTTCGATCAAGTCTGATACCATGATCGGATTTTATGATGCACTTTCTGCAGCAGGTATTACATATAATGATACCCTTTATCAATCTTACCAGACTTGGTATGGAAAGAACGGCAATCATAAAGAAATGCCTGTCAGCGAGTTGGATATGACCCAGGCAAGGGAATATGCTGATACAGCGATCCTTATGATCGGAAGATCCGGGAGCGAAGGAAATGACCTTACCCTGGAAGAATTGCAGTTGAGCGCGGAGGAAAGCAGTCTGATCGATACAGTGGCAAAGACCTTTGATCATGTGATCGTATTGTTTAATATTGCAAATATGATGGAGATGGGATTTTTAGAAAATTACCCATCGATCCAGGGGGCTGCGATCATATGGACACCCGGTGAAGGGCATGGAATCGGTCACAGATGTTGGCAGGGCAAATAAATCCATCCGGAAAACGCTACAGGATACGATCGCATATCATGTATCGGATCATCCATCTACAGCAAATTTTGGCGATTATACTTATGCGGATCAGAAAGCCAACTTTGTGGAGTATGAGGAAGGTATTTATGTCGGCTATCGCTATTTTGAGACCTTTGGGGTTCCGGTCCAGTATCCGTTTGGCTTTGGACTTTCTTATACAGAATTTGCATGGAGCGATATCGCCTTTTGATAAAAACGGAAGGGACTGTCAGGTGGCAGTGACGGTGACGAATTGCGGAGAACGTGCCGGTAAAGATGTGGTCCAGATCTATGTCAGCCTGCCATATCAGGCAGGAGGTGTGGAAAAAGCGGCGACACAGTTGGTGGCTTTTGTCAAAACGGATCTTCTGGAGCCGGGAGCAAGTGCACGCTATACGGCAACCTTTGACATATGGGATTGTTCTTCTTATGATGCTGACGGCGAACAGGCATATATTTTAGATGCCGGTGATTATACGGTGCGTGTGGCACATGATGTAAAAAAGATAGTGAGTGTGATTTCTCTTATGCACTTGGGGAAAAACTGGTAAAAGAAAACAGATGAAGTATCCGGTGCAGAGATCAAGAATTTATTTTCGGATGCTTTCTGTGATCAGATGACGGTTCTGTCAAGAATGGATCCGGTGGGGACTTATCCGACCACACCTGTCAATGAGACCTGTCCGGTTGATATCAGTGATATGGATGCTGCTGTAGCACCGGAAACGGATGCGGATGCCGTGGCACCGACGATCGGAGCGATTTATGAGGATAAGATCATGTTGCAGGAAGTGGCTGTGGATCCATCATTAGAGGAGGCATTTTAGATCAGTTGACTTTGGATGAGATGATCGATCCGATCTGTAACTGCGGCTATAAGACACCGGGCGTAGATCGTCTGGGAATTCCAAAGACAAATGATAATGACGGACCGGCTTCCGTAAAAGGAGCAGGCGGTCTTTTGTATCGGGACTCCGGTGTGGCATGGCCGGCAGGGGTATGTCTTGCCTGCACATGGAATGTAGATCTTGCCTATGCACATGGCGTGCGCTGTGGTATCGAGGCAAAAATATAGGTACAAATATCTGGTATGCACCGACGGCAAATATTCATAGAAATCCAAAGGGCGGACGAAATTTTGATTATTTTTCCGAAGATCCGATCGTTTGCGGAAAGATGGCAAGTGCCATTGTGCAGGGGGCGCAGTCACAAAACCTGACAGTTACAGTAAAACATCTGGTCTTAAATGAGCAGGAGAAAAACCGTTGGGGGATTTAGACCTGGGCGGATGAACAGACGATACGGGAGATATACCTAAAGCCTTTTGAGATAGCGATCAAGGAAGGCGGAGCAAGAGGTGTCATGTCTGCTTACAGCCGTTTGGGAAAGACCTGGTGCGGCGGAAATGATGTACTGTTAAAGGATCTTTTGCGTACAGAGTGGGGGCTATTCCGATTATGTGATCTCAGACTTTTCCGTACATGGTCTGTATGGAAGTTATATGAATCCTTTTACAGGCGACATATGCGCAGAATGATGCAAATCTGACAGGTATTTATGCAGTCCAGTTTTTATCTATCAAAAAAGCGATGAAGCAGGAGTATAAAGAAAATCTGGTAGCCTTTGGTACAGCCATGCGGGCGTGTGTGAGAGACATTATCCATATGAAAATGGCATCCAGTGCATTCTCTAGGCAGGTGGGCACATCGGAAAGCATACACATTGAAGGTGAGACGGCAAAGGTCAAGGGTAAGTCTGTCAAGAATGCCGGGTTTACGGAAAAAAGCAGATGGTGCAAGTCAGGGATATGTGCTCTGCAATCTGTCCAAGAAAGGCAATGTGGCAACATGGACATTTGATGTAGCGGAAGCAGGAACCTATGATTTGACTATGGCATTGGCAAGTACAAATCTGATCGGGAAAGATGTGGCGTTAAGTAAGCAGATCAATATGCAGGTCAACGGCGTGGATACGGATGTATCGGAGATAGAGATTTTGGGCAGTGGCGTTTTGAAATATAATCAGTTCGCTAGCTATGGCCCATTGCAGGTAGATCTGCAGGCAGGGACGAATACGATCACTTGGACAGTGATTGGGTATTCGGTGCCAAATGTAGACTATGTGGAATTATATAAAGTAACAGAGTAATTAGGATGTTCAAGTCATCCATGGCGGATCAGGCGTATGCTCTCTGCCATGGATGATTTTGCCATTTCGGTAAACGCATCTAAGGACAATTCCGGGTTGTTCTGGCGGAACCAGTAGGCGTACAGTCCCATGATGCCATTGGCTATGTATTCGGTATAATACTCCTTTTGCTGATCCGAAAGTGTACTGTCCGGATTGGATGCGAGGATACAGTATTTGATGGCAGCGACACCATCCTCGAAAAAGGCAGAGCAAATTTTGGCTCTGTAAAGATCACGCGGTAAAAATCCATTTTGTCCCAAGACGACATTGGTCAGCCCATCAAATAATGTATCGAAATTTGTACGTTTTCACAATTCTTTAACTGTTCTGCAATCATGTTACGTGCAAGTTGCTGCATTTCTGAAACGAGGTCTTCAATACATTCATAATGCAAATAGAAAGTCCGCCGGTCAATATCTGCTTCACGTGTCAATTCTGAGATTGTGATTGCATTGTAAGGCTTTTTTTTGAGTAATTCTACGAAAGCATGGCGCATTGCTTGTTTTGTTTTTTTCGATGCGTCTGTCTGTTTTTCGTGCTTTTTTTTTCCTTCCATGATAAAAACTCCCCCAAAGTTAATGCACAGAAATGGTACAGGCTGTGCATTTCTACTCATTTGTATGATGGTTGGCGATTGTTTTATTCGCCCATATGTCTATATAATAATAACATAAAAAAATGCACAAAGTGTGCAGAAATTATTAAGGAGGGGTTTGGTATGGGTATTTTGTACAATGTACCGGATTTAAAGACCTGGGGCTTTATGGCGTTTGTTTTATTAGCACCGATCGCTTTTAATGAACTGGGCAGAACAAAAAAATGGGGAGGAATCTTATTATTTGTTATTGTACCATTGGTGCTTACCATTGCAATCTGGCCTACAACGGCTGCACCGGGTAATGAATATGGAACAGGTAACTGGTTTAACTGGGTTAAGACTTACTCTGCACTGGCAGGATGTATCGGCTTCATGCTGATTCGTTTTTGCCCAAAGATTGAGCACAGCAAGTTTGCTATGTATTTCCCACCAATTATTTTGGCAGCAAATATCTGCGAAGCAGTTATGCGTGATTTCCAGGTATTCTCATGGGGATTGACAGAAGGCGGATATGTTGACAACTTATGGACTATTTCCGGACCTTGGAACGTAATGAATGGTATTGCAGGTATCTTCAATATCTTATTAATCTGTGGTTGGTCAGGAATCTTCGTATCAAAAGAAAAATCTCGTGATATGATGTGGCCAGATATGGACTGGATCTATATTTTGACCTATGATTTGTGGAACTTTGCATATACATACAACTGTATATCAGACCATTCTGTATACTGTGGAATGTTGCTTCTTTTGTCTTGTACCATTCCTTCATTCTTCATCAAGAGAGGGTGCTGGTTACAGCACAGAGCACAGACATTGGCACTTTGGATCATGTTTATCATGACGGTCCCGACCTTTGCGATCGTGTAGCACCGGTGCCGACAACGCACAATCCGACGGCATTCTTTATTGTAAGTTTCCTTTGCGCTTGCAAGCAATGTGGGACTTTTCATCTATCAGGTATACGTTATTCGTAAGAATAAGAAGAACCCATTTAAGGATGAACTTTATACAGAAACAGCACATTACAAGAAGATTGTTGCTGAAAACTAAAATTTCATAGTTTCACTTACATAGCTGAGCCTTCCGTTTTTGGTGGCTCAGCATTTTTTTTGCTTTTTATGGTAGAGGGGGTGTGAGGTTTCTGATTTTGAACAAGGAAAGCGTTTTTGCTGTGTTATACTTGTATAAAATCGAAAAGTGCATCTATACTAAATGGAGGATAAAAATATGAATCAACATGTAGATAAAGCAATGGAGTTAAGAAACGAGATGCCAATGGTAAATAACTGTGCACAGACCATCATGCGTGTCTACGCAGACGAACTTGGCATGAATGAGGAACAGGCGGCAGCCATCGGCTGCAATTTTGGCGGTGGCATGAAATGCGGTGGTACTTGTGGAGCAATCACAAGTGGACTGATGGTGTTAGGCGCTATGGGCATAGATTCGCCAAAGTTGTTGGAGAATATCGCAAACGTATGGCAGGAATGCATGATGGATTGACAGACTGTGCGGCGTTATTGCAGGAAAAATGCCAGAAAAGGTGGCGAAAAAAAGGTACATTGTGATAATATGATTAAGGAGTCCATCGAACTGATTGACGAACTCACAGAGAATAAATAAGGAATGGAGCATCAAAATGGATATTTTGATAAGATTGAATTACAGGATTGCCCAATCTGCGGAGGCGCAGGATTGTTGGAAGAGGAGAATGGCAACAGTTTTTATGTAGCATGTATGGACTGTGGCAGCCGTTCTGTAAATATTGATTATAAAGAGGAAGCAAAACGCGAAGATGCAGCACAGCGCGCTGCAGACTTGTGGAATACCGGAAAAGTAATTTCCAGTCATCCGGGAGAATAAAAAAGAAGCCGCGAGGCTTCTTTTTTATATGCTTTATATGTGCCTTAGATATTTTTTATTGTATAGCATTATGCAGCAGAGTAAGCACTGTATTTACGTCATCCACATTCATTTGACCAGGGGCAGAAATTTTACCAACAGCGGCAAATGTCATGGAGGAACCGAATACCTCACCGCAGAGACGACTGAGGACACCGGTATCTGCCATAGACATGGTTATAATTGGACTTGTGGCATGACAGCGTGTCATTTCTTCTGTTGCGGAGAGGAGTGTCAAAACATCTTTTTTTGCTTTGTGGCATGACAGCGATTTTTGGGGATATCAGCCCCCATGTCCTGCATTTTACATAGACGCTGGAGGATGTCCTCTTTGGAAGGTGTTTTGTAAAAATCATGATTAGAAGCAATGACTTTTACACCAGCAGCGTGCGCACCGGCAATGATTTCGGATACTGTATCATCACCAATAAAAATCTCAACATCAATAAGATCGACATTACCGGTTTGGGACGCATGAATATTTAATTCTTTATAGGCATCAACGGAAATAGATTTTCGCCACCTTCTGCGGAAGTCCGGAAAGTCATGAGCAGTGGTGTTTCACCAAGGATGTTACGAAGTTCTTTTAATACATCTTCTACTTGCGTAAAGTCAAAGACGCCCTCAAACCAATCAGCACGCCATTCTACTACATCAAGTGGAATGGTATGAAAGGAACGTGCTGTAGTAAGAATTTCTTCCTTTGTCACACCGACGATGGGAACGATAATCTTTGGCATTCCAGTACCGATTTCGATATTTTTACTTTACAGGATTCATAATGTATTCTCCTACTATAATATGCATGCAAAACCTAACTATAATGAATGTACTCGTTGTTTTGCATAAATGCAACTGCCTTTTGATAAAAAATGACTTTATCACTTTAAAGCCAAAGAGTACTTGAATTCAGACCTGCCATACGTTATGATGGAAGAAATTCGTGAAGTCATATAGATATCTGTGATTTTACATAAAAGAAGGCAGAGGACTTGAAAAATGAAAGATTTGGAGAAGTTAGATTTTAATATTTTTCTGATTGGCTTTATGGGCGTTGGAAAAAGTACAGTTTCAAAGGCTTTACAGCGTATGTTCGCCATGGATGTGGTGGAAATGGATGAGATTATTGCAAAACGCAATGGTATGAGTATATCAGAGATTTTTGAGCCTACACGGAGAGGAATATTTCCGTAACGAAGAGACTGCGTTTTGCGAGAAAGTCGCGAAAAAAAAGAACATGATCGTGTCGTGCGGCGGTGGTGTACCGATGCGCCAGGTGAATGTGGATGAGATGAAAAAGAGTGGTAAGGTAGTGCTTCTTACAGCCAACCCGAGACGATTTTAGAACATGTCAAGCATAGCCATGACAGGCCACTTCTGGAAAATAATAAGAACGTAGATTATATTGCAGAACTGATGGAAAAGCGCCGGGTGCCTTATGAAAAATTTGCTGATATCGTCATTGCTACCGATGGTAAGAGCGTCTATGATATTTGTGAGGAAATCATTACAAAGGTCAATCAGTAGCACATGATGTTGTTGATACGAGGATAAACTACAACATATAGAAAAGAGGAAAAAAAGATGGGAAAAGAGATTACAGGACATACAGGGCTTTTATGTTTGCTTGGAAGCCCGGTGGCACACAGTATATCGCCGGCAATGCACAATGAAGCATGTAAGCAGTTGGGATTGATTACGCGTACTTAGCGTTTGATGTGCCGGAAGAGAAGATGCCGCAGGCGGTAGAGGGACTTCGTACCATGGGAGCGCGAGGTTGGAATATTACGATGCCGGGAAAGAATATTATGTGTAAATTAGCAGATGTCTTTCGCCTGCATCTGAGATTTCCGGGGCATGCAATACGATTGTTAATGAGGATGGCGTGCTGACAGCATACACGACGGATGGTGTGGGCTTTATGCGTGCGGTGAAGGAAAACGGGTGGATATCATTGGAAAAAGATGACACTTGGTGCTGGTGGCCTGCAAACGTTATTTTGGTGCAGGCTGCACTTGATGGCGTGGCTGAGATTCAGGTATTTAATATTAAGGATGCTTTTTGGGAGCGTGCGCAGGATATTGTGAACCAGTTGAATGAGCGTACCGCGTGTAAAGTGACGCTGCATGATTATGAAGATCCAGAGGTGCTTCGCGCAGCCATTGCGGACAGTGCGATTCTTGTCAACGGCACATCGGTTGGCATGGCTCCAAAACGGATGCGACGATTATTACCGATACAACGATGCTTCGACCGGATCTTTTCGTATTTGATGTCATCTACAATCCAAAGGAGACGAGACTTCTGCGCGAAGCAAAGGCAGCAGGATGTAAAACATCCAATGGTATGTATATGCTTTTGTACCAGGGAGCAGCATCTTTTGAACTGTGGACAGGACAGGAAATGCCGGTGGACATCATAAAAGAAAAGTATTTTTCATAGGACGCTGTGAAAAGCATGGAGGGAGTTAGTTATATGAACACAATGCCAATAGCGGAAGTTATCGATCATGTTGCAACTATTTGCAAGAAACATGGATGCAAACGATTAGATTTATTTGGATCATTCGCGACAGGAACAGCAGTACCTACGAGTGATATTGATTTTGTGGTGTACGATTGTGATAATATAACAAAATTGGAAGAAGATTTGGAGCAGATTGACACATTGCGAAAGATAGATATCTTCGATTATAATAGTATTCACAATGAGTTTTTGTTGGAGGATATTCGTAAGTATGGAAAACAAATATATTAATCGTTATCGTACATTTTGTAAATGTATAGATAATCTGAAAAAGAGCAAAATGCAAACCAAGCGAAGATTTCGTGCTGGAAGGTACGATCATGAATTTTAATCTTACTTTTGATATTGCATGGAAAGTAATGAAAGATATATTGGTGAAGCAATTGGGAATTCTTGATTTTGCGATAGGATCTCCGAGAGATACGTTACAGCAGGCATTTACCAATCGTTTGATTGATGATGATAATGGATGCAGATGCTCCGCATTAGAAATCAGTTAGCACATGACTATGATGGCAGTTTGGCTACAGCGGAATTTTCGATAATTGTAAATGAATATATACCGTTATTTGAACGATTCAGAGTTTGCGCAGAACAATATTATATATGATGAAGAGGAAGATCCGCGATCTTCCTTTTTTTATATAAGTCAAATATAGTTGATATATGCAAAAAAGCATACATGAAAACATAACTGTGAAGACATATGCTTTTCATGTACATAAATTAATGGATAGTCAGACGAGAAAAGTTCATTTAGACTATTAGTAGAACGAAGGGAGGGTTAAAGATGAATTATATCGTAGATAAGAAAAAGGTGGGCGCATAGTTAAAAAAATTAGTGAAAGAAAATCAATATCCTCAAACAGACAATTTGGCAAGGCATGTCTGAAAATGATGGGATGCACTGATCCAGATGATGTGGAACTCAATAGAATGAATAACCGACTGTCACAGATTTGTAATGGACAAAATGGAATACAGATGGAGGATATGTTGATTTTTTTCAGATTTACTGGGGGTATCCTGCGAAGAAATATTAAGCGCAGGAGAAAGGCGTGTTCCGATATCTGGTCATATGACAAATTATGACATTGCTTTTTTTCACAAGATGAAGAATTATGGTCTAGTTACATGAAGCGTGAAGATAAACTGTTTTTGAATAGTGATGAGTATGGAAAAACCGTGATTGACTATGCAATAGAGTTTAAAAAATTATCCATTTATTAAGTGGTTGTTGGATGAAGAATTTATATGGCTTGTAGATAATAGTGAATATCGTCAATTTGGTTATTCATATGGTGGTGGAACAAGCATAGAAAAGCGTGCTCCATGGGACATGGATAATGCTGTACCATTACAGGTGAAATATGATAATCAGTTAAGAACGCAAATTCTAACGCTTGCATTGGAGAATAAGGATTATGGTATTCTAGACAAATTTTTGGCCAGAGAAACTCCTTTTTTTACACCGGGTAACATTTTATAACGATAGAGATAATGCATACCAATATTATAGCGAAGATTATGTCAGGACGACGCCGGTGCGCCATTAGATATTTTGGATTATTTCTCTCAGGAATTTGAAGTTGAAAATTGTCAGAAGTGGAAAAAATACATATATATATCCTTTTTGCGGTGAATTGTTAGAATGTTGACATGTCTGCATGAAGAAAAAAAAAAGGCAAAATTTCTGGCAAAACGTGTTTTAGAACATAATGAAAAACATATAAAAAGTGGTTTCCATGCTGGATGCTGCATATGAAATTGAGTGGAAAGAAAAGCAGAAGTGGTGTGGAACGTGGGAGGAGGACAATAAAATATATAAAGACATTCAGAAAAGTATTAAAGTGGGAACTTTAAATTACTTTAACTTTTCGAAGGATAATCACATAGTTTCTTTTTTTTTACAGCAGCAAAAAAGAAATGGAATATTTTCTGACAAATATGATAAAAGTAGATTTGCAAAAAGTGCCATCATCATTAAAAAGAAACATTTTTTAGAAATTAATATGTGGTATGACCGAGTTGCAGCATTAAAGGAGACATGGGGATGCGAATGAAAAGAAAGTGAAGGTAATCATAGGGATCATCATTGTAGTGGTGCTGGTGATAGCCATTGAAAGATTTCTTCACATCGTGTGAATACATTAGCAAACTGGTCTTTTTCAATATAATGACAGCACAGATGATTATAGTCTTTTCTTTTGCCCTATGTGATACAAAAGAAAAAGAGATTGCGGCATCCGGAAAAATCGCTATCCGAATAGAAAATGAGAACGGTCAAGTTGTTTATGAGGATAAGAAGACATTTGATAAATTAGATTTTGGAACCTATAAAAGTAAGGCGGAAGGTAAGCATTTGCTGGCCAATGTCTGCATTGGTAGAAATGAAATAGCAGAAGGAAGTTCGGAGAATGGTACGGTTTATTTTACGATTAGTGGAGATGGTTTTGCATTTGATGAAGTTCAATACGAGACATATAATCTGCCAACGAAAGAAATAACGATAGATGTACAGGGATTGCCACAAGAAATATGCCAAAAGGATTGGGATGGCTCTATGAAAGCAAAACTTATGATCACGGATGTAACATATAGTACATCATCTGATATGATGGCAGGTATTACTTTTTAGTATATCTGGAGAAAAGACATTTGGAAGTCGTAATGAGTTTGGGCTATGACATGATAGATTACCAGTTATGTGACGGAAATGGATATGTGGTAGATTCTGGTCAAATTTTTATAGACAAAGCACTTGGAACCGGAGATAAATTTACGGATGATTCATTGACAATTTATGACTTGATTCCGGGAGAAACATATGTGCTGACTTTTTCAAGATGGTGCGTGGTAGATGAAGAAAAAGGATAAAAGTAGCCAACCTGTTTGTTGGCAAAATGATACGGTGGAGAATAAATAAAAACGCGTTGGGCTGATAGAAATCTATCAACCCAGCGCGTTTATTTCGTTTCCTTACTTTTTATTAAAGTTTGCTCTCTTTCTTAAAGTAGGATCCAGGATACGCTTACGGATACGAAGGCTCTCCGGTGTTACCTCAAGAAGCTCATCGACATCGATGAAGTCAAGCGCCTGCTCTAAACTTAAAACTTTTGGCGGAACCAGTGTCAGTGCTTCATCAGCAGAAGAAGAACGTGTATTGGTCAGATGCTTCTTTTGCAGACATTCAACTCGATGTCTTCCGCACGGGAAGAAGATCCGATGACCATTCCGGCATAAACTTTTTCGCCAGGTCCGATAAAGAGGGTTCCACGATCCTGGGCAGAGAACAGACCATAAGTTACGGATTCGCCGGACTCAAAGGCGATCAGCGATCCCTGCTTACGGTAAGCAATGTCGCCCTTGTATGGTGCGTAGCCTTCAAAGATCGTATTGATGATACCATTTCCTTGGTGTCGGTCATGAACTCGCCACGATAACCGATCAGACCTCGTGCCGGGATCAAAAATTCGATTCTGGTATAGCCGCCGGTGATCGGGGTCATGTTCTGCAATTCACCCTTGCGCTGGCTGAGTTTTTCGATAACGGCACCGGTAAATTCGTCCGGTACATCGACATAAGCGCGCTCCATTGGCTCTAATTTCTTGCCGTTCTCATCGGTGTGATAAAGTACCTCTGCCTTAGATACGGCAAATTCAAAACCTTCACGGCGCATATTTTCGATCAGAACGGACAAATGCAGTTCTCCACGTCCGGAAACCTTGTAAGAATCCGGAGAATCGGTCTCTTCTACACGCAGGGAAACGTCTGTGTTTAATTCCTTGAACAGACGATCGCGGATATGACGGGAGGTAACGTATTTACCTTCCTGTCCGGCGAGCGGGCTGTCATTGACGATAAAGTTCATAGAGATCGTCGGCTCAGAGATCTTCTGGAATGGGATCGGCTTTGGATCGTCAGGGTTGCAGATGGTATCTCCGATGTGAATGTCCGCGATACCGGATACGGCAACGATAGAACCGATGCGCTTCCTCGACGTCAACCTTTTCCAGACCGTCAAATTCATATAACTTATTGATGCGGACTTTCTTTAACTTGTCCGGCTCATGATGGTTGACAACGGCAACTTCCTGGTTGATACGCAAGGAACCATTGTCGACCTTTCCGATACCGATACGTCCCACATATTCATTGTAGTCGATCGTGCTGATCAGAACCTGTGTACCAAGGTCAGGATCACCGGTTGGTGCCGGGATATAATCTAAAATGGTCTCAAACAAAGGAACCATGTCTTTTCTTTCGTCGTCCAGATTTAAGACAGCAAAGCCTTCCTTTGCGGAAGCATAAACGAATGGACAGTCCAGTTGTTCGTCAGAGGCATCTAGATCCATGAAAAGTTCCAATACCTCATCAATAACTTCGTCCGGTCTTGCCTCCGGTCGGTCGATCTTGTTGATACATACGATAACCGGCAGATCCGCATCCAGTGCCTTCATGAGCACGAACTTGGTCTGTGGCATAGCACCTTCAAAGGCATCAACGACTAGGACAACGCCGTCTACCATTTTAAGGACACGTTCTACCTCGCCACCGAAATCTGCATGTCCCGGTGTGTCAATGATGTTGATCTTGGTATCATTATAATAAACGGCTGTGTTTTTGGATAAAATGGTGATACCACGCTCACGCTCGATATCGTTAGAATCCATCACGCGTTCCGCAACTTCCTGGTTGGCACGGAACACACCGCTTTGCTTTAATAATTCATCTACAAGTGTCGTCTTACCATGATCGACGTGAGCGATAATGGCAATGTTACGAATGTCATCTCTTGATTGCTTCATGTCATCCTTCTTTCTATAAGGTCTTTCCTTAATATAATACAAATTTACACATACTGTACTAGTTTACCACAAATTTAGGGATTTACAAGTTTATCGACAAAATGCCTGTCACTTTTTACCTTGCACATGGTAAACCATAATGGAGAAAAGATTGAAAGATCCAAAAGAAGGGGAGAGGCTAATCAAATGGCAGATAAAGTGTTAGAAAACAATCAGGTATCAATCGTGGGAGAAATTGTTTCGGATTTTTTCTTACAGTCATGAGGTGTATGGGGAAGGTTTTTTGTGGTGGAAGTAGCCGTGAACCGTCTGAGCAATTATGCAGATTACATTCCACTCATGGTATCTGAAAGATTAATTGACACGACACAGTCTTATATTGGTGAAAAGATCCATGTGACGGGACAATTTCGCTCGTATAATCGCCATGAAGAAACAAAGAACAGATTGATCTTTATCTGTCTTTGTCAGGGAACTTGAATTTGTAGATGAATATATGGAAAACGAGGATGAGGAAAGAAAGAGCAATTACATCACACTGGATGGCTATGTGTGCAAAGCCCCGGTTTATCGTAAAACGCCGCTGGGACGGGAGATCGTAAGATCTTCTGGTGGCAGTTAACCGCTCTTATGGAAAATCAGATTACATTCCATGCATCTGTTGGGGCAGAAATGCCCGTTATGCCACGACATTTGAGATCGGCAGTCATGTCAGCGTGATCGGTCGTATCCAAAGCCGGGAATATGTAAAGAAATTATCGGAGGACGAGGCAGAACGCAGAATTGCATATGAGGTATCTGTATGCAAGATTGAAGAATTGGACTAAAAATTCACATAATTGCCATATTTTACAATCTGTGGTAAACTGAGTGCACTTGGTGATGTATTTTTAAATTTCAACCGTCGTAGGAGGAATTATGGATAAGGGTATTATTCAGATTTATTACGGAGAGGGACAAGGAAAGACATCTGCAGCACTTGGCAATGCCATCCGCAAGGCAAGTAACGGACAGAGTGCCTATGTGGTGCAGTTCATGAAAGGACAACTGGATACGGAATATCTGACAAGGCTGGAGCCGGAGGTCAAGGTCTTTCGCTTTGAACGTTGCAGCGAGGGATTTGATGCGCTGGATGAGGCAGAAAAGCAGGAGCAGAAGCAGAACATCCAAAATGGCTTGAATTTTGCAAAAAAGCCCTTGTGACCGGACAGTGCGATATGCTGGTTCTGGATGAGGTCTTAGGACTGGTAAAGGAAGGCATGGCAACGGAAGATCGATCTTAGAGGTCTTGCAGGCAAAGTCCTTATACACAGATGTGATACTGACAGGCAGGGATTCATTACCGCGTGTATTTGATATGGCAGACAACATTTTAAATCTCGTACCGAGAAAGTCTGAACCGTCGATATTTATTGACAAAGGTAATAGCGTAATGCTATAGTTTAAAAGTATTTATATAAAAAGGTAGAGGTTGCGTAATTCATTAGTAATTCACAGGATGTGGCAGGCACAGTGGAGTGTGAAGGAAAGGGAGGCACGCCGAAAGGATACGTCTTCTGCGGATGTTTTCTTGGGCGCAAGTTTAATAGGCTTGTGACTGTCATCTCGTAAGAGATGGGGAGCCTATCATGGATGCGTATGTATTGACCAGGCTCCTTAGAGCTGGTCTTTTATGTGCAAGACCTTATGACAAGATAGAGATAAAACATATATGCATTGTTTCACGAGGCAAACAGGTCGCATATACTGTATAAAGGAGGAGAAGAATATGGCTATTTTTACAGGCTCAGGAGTTGCAATCGTTACACCGATGAAGGATAATTTAGAGGTAAACTACGATAAACTGGAAGAACTCATTGACTTTCATGTAAAAGGTGGCACGGACTGTATCGTCATCGCCGGAACGACAGGCGAGGGCGCGACCTTATCCATGGAAGAACACAGAAACGTGATCCGCGCGGCAGTGGAGTTTACCAGACATCGTATTCCGGTGGTGGCAGGGACCGGTTCTAATTGCACAAAGACAGCGATCCAGCTTACCCAGGAAGCAGAGGAAGACGGTGCAGACGGTGCACTGATCAGTGACACCGTATTACAATAAAGCAACACAGACAGGCTTCGATCAAGCATTACAGCCAGATCGCATCAGAGACAAAACTGCCGATCATTCTTTACAATGTACCGGGACGTACCGGATGCAATATCCAGCCGGAGACCGTGGCAACGCTGGTTCGCGAGAATGAAAATATCGTAGGCTTAAAGGAAGCAACCGGCAATATGGCACAGGCATCCAAGACTATGTACCTGTGTGACGGCAAGTTGGACCTTTATTCCGGCGAGGACGGACTTGTTGTACCGTTGATGGCGATCGGCGGTATCGGTGTGATCTCCGTTATTGCCAACATTGCACCACAGCAGACATGATATGTGTGCAAGTTATATGGCTGGCGACCGTGAAAAGGCTTTAGAATTACAGATGAAGTCTTTGCCGCTCGTTGATGCACTCTTTAGCGAGGTCAACCCGATCCCTGTAAAACGTGCTCTGAACCTGCTTGGCATGGAAGTTGGTTCTCTGCGTGCGCCACTTTGCGAAATGTCAGATGCTAATGCGGCTGTCTTAAAGCAGGCAATGGTAGAATACGGACTGCTGTAATCGGGCAGACTAGATAACGGAAGAGGAGATTTTAAGCATGGTAAAAAGCGATTATGCATGGCTGTAATGGTCATATGGGTCAGGTCATTACAGCCATTTGCAAAGAAGATGAAAATATTGAGATCGTAGCAGGCATTGACTTAAATGACAGCCTGCCAAACGACTATCCGGTCTATAAGAGCCTGGCAGAGTGTGATGTCAAAGCAGATGTTGTCATTGATTTCTGCAATGCCAAGGCAGTTGATGCACTCTTAGATTATTGTGAGACGACAGGGACACCGGTGGTACTTTGCACGACCGGACTTTCGGACGAGCAGCCTTGCCCGTGTAGAGGAAGTATCGAAAACGTAGCAGTCTTAAAGTCTGCTAATATGTCACTGGGTATCAATACCTTGATGGATCTTTTTTGAAAAAGGCAACCGATGTGTTTGCGGAGGCTGGATTTGATATCGAGATCGTAGAAAAGCACCACAACCAGAAACTGGACGCACCGAGCGGTACGGCGCTGGCACTTGCAGATGCTATCAACGAGGAGTTGGACAACTCCTATGTTTACAAGTTTGACCGTTCCCAGGAGCGCAAGAAGCGTGAAAAGAAAGAGATCGGTATTTCTGCTGTGCGTGGCGGTTCCATTGTGGGCGAGCATGAGGTCATCTTTGCCGGTATGGACGAGGTCATCACCTTCAAGCATACGGCATATTCCAAGAGCGTATTTGCCAAAGGTGCTGTAGAGGCAGCCAAGTTCTTAGCAGGCAAATTGGCAGGACATTATGATATGAAGGATGTCATTGCAGCCAAGTAGGAGCGGGAAGTTATCTTCCTACATAATAATATAGGTTTTTATTTGAGGTACTCTGTAGGATGCAGAGTACCTTTTTTATGAGACAATGAAAATATGCATCTTGACAAAAGGAGGTAATTTTTCTTAAAATACTTCAAAAATGAACAATTCAATTTTGAAAGGAGATGCATATGAAAACAGGACTTGAATTCAGCAGAAAAGTGGACACTGCATATGTGGCACTTTGCAAACCTTTGCGCAAGAAGTGGCATTTGACGCAGACAGCCCTGGATATTCTTATGTTTCTGGCAAATAACCCGGAGTTTACAACTGCCCGTGATATTGTTGAGATCCGAAAATTGAAAGCAAATCTGGTATCGGTCAATGTAGACCGACTGGTGAGGGAAGGCTATCTGGTGCGACAGGAAGTGGCAGGGGATCGTCGCAAGACGAAACTTTATGCACATCAAAGCCGATGAGATCATCACAGGGAAGAAAATTGCAGCAAGATTTTGTTGCACTTTTTATTTGCGGGGATTGATGAAGAGACAATGGATATCCTTTTAGGCAGTATGACAAAAATGGAAGAAAATCTTGATTATATACTTGAGGAGGAAGCGTAAAGATGAATTTGTTGCTTACGATCTTAGTTACTTTTTTTTGCGGGAATGGGAGCGGGGCTCGGAACCGGATTTGCGGGGATGAGTGCAGCCGCGGTCATCAGCCCCATGCTAATCACATTTTTGGGCTAGACCCCTATATGGCAGTCGGCATTGCTTTATCGTCTGATGTCTTGGCAAGTGCAATTTCTGCCTACACATACGGAAAACACAAGAATCTGGACATAAAAAATGGCTTCGATCATGATGGCAAGCGTTCTGCTCTTTACGGTCGTGGGAAGTTACATTTCCAAATTGGTACCATCGAAAACCATGGGAAATTTCTCTGTCTTTATGACATTTTACTGGGAATAAAATTTATTGTCCGACCGGTCATGACGACAAAAGAATCTATGGAGAGTATTTCACCGAAAAAACGTGTGATCCAGTCGATCATCTGTGGCGTTTTGATCGGTTTTATCTGTGGATTTGTCGGCGCAGGAGGCGGCATGATGATGCTTCTGATCCTGACATCTGTCTTGGGTTATGAATTAAAGACCGCCGTAGGCACCAGTGTGTTCATTATGACATTTACGGCACTGACCGGGGCAGTATCACATTTTTGCGATCGGTGGCTTGCCGGACGTGACCGTGTGAATCCTCTGCATTGTCTTTACCCTGATCTGGGCGCGGATCGCTGCCATTTTTGCAAATAAGGCAAAGCCAAAGACTTTAAACCGGGTAACCGGGATCATTCTGGTTGTCCTGGGCATTGCCGTTATGGGATTTTCCTTTTGTCTTAAATGAAAACCCTACAAAAACTTGCGTAAGACCGGAGCGAGTTTATCGGTGTGCTCGACATAAGAGCCGTGTGTCTCGCCCTCAAAGATATGCAGGGTCGCCTGTGGCAGGTGATCTGCGATCGTCTGGGTCTCCTTGGGCTTTATCATATCCTTGCTGCCAGCACAGACGAGGAGGAGGAAGGTTGATGGAACGCAATTTGTCCGGCGCAATGTCCGGCTCTAACAGCATCATTTCCACCAGTGGACTGTTTGTCTTTTGTAAAGAGATTTGATCTCGCGTCTGGCAGAGCCGGTCAGACCCTTAGGGCTCAGGTTGGCTCCGCACAGAACAATGGCGGAAAGAAGATCCTGGCGTTTTAAGGCTACGAGCAGTGTGATGATGGCGCCGTCACTAAAGCCGCACAAGACCGGCTTTTCAATATGTAAGGACTCGATAAAGCAGATGACGTCTGCTGCCATATCTTTATAATGATATTCTTTTGGGGTGGCACTTTCACCCTGTCCGCGGCTGTCGATGGCATAAACCGTATGATCCATGGACATTTCTGCGATCATGCGATCCCCAGATCGCGTGTGTTTCTCCATTGCCGTGCAAAAAAATGATGGGGCTGCCTTCTCCTCTTTTTCATAAGATAATATCTGTCCGTTTAGTTGAATATACATAGTAAAACCCCGCATCTGAAAATTTCTATCTAAATTCTAGCATGATGGGAAAAAGTTACAACTCCGGGATGGAAACTATGGCTATTATTTAACGTTCTTTTTACTTTACCCACATGGGGCGAAATGGTATAATCTTTGTGTATTATTAAAAAATAAGGGGGTTTTTTACAAATGAAACTAAACGTAAAAAAGACGGTCCAGGTCGGATTCGCGTTTTTATCCATCTGTGCATTCTGGCAGATGTATAATGCCATCATTCGATCATCCTGACCTACACATTCCATATGAATGAGACGATCTCCGGTGCCATCATGGCAGCGGACAATGTACTTGCCTTGTTCTTACTGCCGCTCTTTTGGTGGTATTTCCGACCGGTGCAAGTGCAATTGGGGCAAGCGTAAGCCATTTATCCTGTTTGGAACGATCGCAGCAGTCATCCTGATGCTTTTGATCCCACTCATCGATAATTTTACTATGAGAACCCGACGACAGCCAAATTGGCACTCTTTATCGGGGTATTGGGAGCACTTTTGGTTGCCATGGGAACCTACCGCAGCCCGGCGGTTGCTTTGATGCCGGACATCACACCAAAGCCACTGCGAAGCCGAGCCAACGCCATCATCAATCTGATGGGAGCACTGGGCGGTATCATGTATCTAGTGATCGCCAGTGTGACTTTGAATTCCAAGAGCGAGCATGAGAACTACTTCCCGATCTTTCTGATCGTAGCAGGTATCATGGTCGTAGCCGTCATGATCGTTATGATCACGGTAGATGAAGTAGACTTAAATAAGCAGATGCGCGAATATGAGGCAGCACATCCGGAAGAGAATCTGGAAGTACAGGATGAGTCCGGTAATGCAGAACTGCCAAAGGATGTCAAGAGAAGTCTGATCTTCTTACTCCTTTCCGTAAGCTTTCTGGTTCTTCGCATACAATGCTTTGGAGACCTGGTTTACCACTTACGCAAAGAGCGTATGGGAAATGACGACCGGTCAGGGCATCCCTTTGCCTTACCGTTGCAAACCGGTGGCGCCATCTTAGCCTATGTTCCGGTCGGCTCTATCGCAGCCAAGATTGGACGTAAGAAGACCATTTTGAGTGGTATCATCCTGATGCTGATCAGTTTTATCGTGGCACTTGCATTTTCACTTATGAGTGACACCTTCAGCCCGGTTCTCTATGTTCTCTTCTTGTTAGTAGGATTTGGCTGGGCAGGCATCAATGTCAACAGTCTGCCGATGGTTCTGGAAATGTGTAAGGGAAGTGACATCGGTAAGTTCACCGGCTATTACTATACCTTTAGTATGTCAGCACAGCATCGTTACACCGATCGTAGCAGGCTTTTTGATGGAGCATGTCGGCTACAAGGCGCTGTTCCCATATGCCGCAGTCTTTATGGTGATCGCATTTATTACCATGCAGTTTGTAAAACACGGCGACAGCAGAGAAGGTATCAAGCAGGGGATTGATGCATTTGATTTTGAAGATTAAGAGAGAGGAAGTAATACATAATGAGCACAAAACCACTTGTATGGGCGCATAGAGGAGCCAGCGGATATGCACCGGAAAACACACTTGCCGCTTTTCAGAAGGCGGTAGATTTAGGCGCTGACGGAGTAGAACTGGATATCCAGTTGACAAAGGACGACCAGATTGTCGTCATCCATGATGAGACGATCGACCGTACCAGCGATGGCAAGGGATGGGTCAAGGATTATACTTTGGAAGAATTGCGGGCATTCAATTACAACCGCACCAAACCGGAGTATAAGCATGCTGATATCCCTACCATGCGAGAAGTGTTTGAACTCTTAAAGCCAACCGGGCTTTTCATCAACATTGAGATCAAGACCGGTGTGGTATTTTATGAAAAGATTGAGGAAAGATCTTAGCCCTGACCAAGGAAATGGGCATGGAAGACCGCGTTTGCTATTCTTCCTTCAATCATTACACAGTGACACGTATCCACGCGTTGAAGCCGGATGCAGAGGTTGGATTTTTATATGCAGACGGTCCGATCGATATGCCGTCTTACGGCGTAAAGCACGGTGTCAACGCACTCCATCCTGCACTTTACAATCTGCAATATGACGGATTTGTCAAAGAGTGCAAGGAAAAAAGGACTCAAACTCAACGTATGGACAGTCAACGAGAGACCATATATGGAAATGTGCTGTCAGTACGGCGTGGATGCTATCATCACTAACTACCCGGATATCGCAAAAGAGGTAGTCGGCTAAGACAATATACAATAAAGGGGACGACATGGAAATGTTACAATATTTAGAGCAGTTTAATTTGCTCTCTGTATTTGTGCGTCTGGCGCTTGCGACGGTCTTGGGGGATTGATCGGCTTGGGCGTGGATCGCATGGGCAGCCCGCAGGTCTGCGCACCTTTGCGCTGGTCTGTCTGGGAGCCACCATTGCCATGATCACAGATGAATATCTGGTTGTGACATATGGCACGGGAGTATCCTGCCCGACTGGCGGCACAGGTCATCAGCGGCATTGGTTTCTCGGCGTAGGTACGATCATTGTAACCGGAAAGAATTACGTCAAGGGATTGACGACGGCGGCAAGTCTGTGGACGACCGCCTGTCTTGGCATAGCGATCGGCGCGGGATATATCGCAGGAAGCCTGCTGGCTTTCTTTTTCATCGCTTTCGTTATGACTGTGCTGACAGCTTTTAAGCCATTATGTGGATGAGCATAACACCAAGATTAAGTTGTATCTGGAAGTGGATAAATCAGACGGCATTGAGGTGCTGTATGATTATGTGACCAAGAATGGCTACGAGATTGCTTCCGTTGACAAGCAGAAGCGGCAATCTTTACAGGGCAAGGACACGGTGCTTATGGTCGTGATCGATCTGAACAAGCGATGTTCGCATGCAGACTTCATCAATGGACTCAATCAGAACGATTCGATCCATTACATAGAAGAAATTCGATAACAGAGATGCAAATATGGGGAAACTCGGTTGAGTTTCCCCCTTTTTGTTTTATAATTCTCTAATATAAGTAAAAACAGAAAGTAGGAAAAAATATGTCAGAACACGATAATGATTTTCGAGAAGTAATAGATGAAGAAGAAGACAAGAATGCGGATGTCGTAGAAGTGACAGGCGATACTACGGTAGACCCGAGCGTCGCAGATCCGAATAACGACAAAAGGATGATTATGAGGACATCTGCTATATCTGCCGCAGACCGGAGTCTGTTGCCGGCAAGATGATCCACATTCCAAATAACATCTGTATCTGCAACGACTGTATGCAAAAGACCTTTGATTCCATGGAAGGTTTTGGCTTTGGCAGTGGGGACAATGCAAGTTTAAACAACATTGATTTTTCCAAGATGCCAAATATCAGCATGGTAAATCTTTCGGATCTTTCTGATTTCATGCCGAACATGCCAAACTCACAGCGTCTGAAAAAGAAGAAAAAGAAAGAAGACAAGCAGGAAGCACCTGTGCTGGATATCAAGAATATTCCGCCACCACACAAGATCAAGGCAGAACTGGATGAGTATGTGGTCGGACAGGAATACGCCAAAAAAGGTCATGTCCGTTGCCGTTTACAATCACTACAAGCGTGTGGCAACCGGGACCATGGATGAGATCGAGATCGAAAAGTCCAATATGCTCATGATCGGACCGACCGGTAGTGGTAAGACCTATCTGGTAAAGATACTTGCGCGCCTCCTGGATGTGCCCCTTGCCATTGCAGATGCCACTTCACTTACAGAGGCCGGTTACATTGGCGATGACATTGAAAGTGTAGTTTCCAAGCTTTGGCAGCAGCAGACAATGATGTGGAAAAGGCAGAGCGCGGTATCATCTTTATTGATGAAATCGACAAACTGGCAAAGAAGAAAAATACCAATCAGCGTGATGTCAGCGGGGAATCCGTACAGCAGGGCATGCTCAAACTCCTAGAGGGAGCCGAGGTGGAGGTTCCGGTAGGTGCAACAAGCAAGAATGCCATGGTGCCGATGACCATCGTAGATACCAAGAATATCTTATTTATCTGCGGTGGGGGCCTTCCCGGATCTGGATTCTATCATCAAGGAGAGACTCAACAAGGCATCTTCCATGGGCTTTATGGCGAGATCTCAAGGATAAGTACGACAAGGAAGAAAATATCCTGATGAAGGCGACAGTCGAAGACCTCAAGAATTTTGGCATGATACCGGAATTCTTAGGACGTCTGCCGATCCTCTTTTCGCTGGAGGCACTGGATGAGGATATGTTAGTCCGTATCCTGAAAGAGCCAAAGAATGCCATCATCAAGCAGTATCAGAAGTTACTGGAACTGGATGAGGTCAAGTTGGAGTTTACGGATGAGGCACTGCATGCCATTGCAAAACAGGCAAAGCAGAGAGAACTTGGCGCAAGAGCCCTGCGTGCCATCATAGAGGAGTTTATGCTGGATATCATGTATGAGATCCCTAAGGATGACAACATCGGGGAAGTCATTATCACAGAGGACTATGTGACGAAAAAAGGGCGGACCAAAGATCGTGATGCGTGGAGCAGAAGCCAATCTGATCGAAGGATAATTTTTACGGTATTGAGGGAGTAGATATACATGAGATACATCGCACTGACGGAAGCAAAAGCAGGGATGCAGGCTGGCGACCAGCCTATATGATAGTAATGGGCGAACGCTGGTTGGCAGTCATATCCTGCTGACGGACAATTACATCGAAAAACTGATCGAATACGGCTATGCGGGTATCTACATCGAGGATGAACTGACACAGGACATTGAGGTGGAGGATGCCATTTCGCCGCAACTGCGTGCGGAGGGCATGGATTGCATCGAAAAAAAGAGATATTGACGGCTGCAAGGTCGTGGCAGAAAAGTTGGTCGAAGAGATCCTTTCCAAGGGAAGGATTTCTTTGGATATGCTGGATGCGTTCCTATGACGATTATACCTATGCACATTCCGTGAATGTAGGTGTTTTGTGCGGTGTGATCGGCATGGAAATGCACATGAATGAAAAAGAGATGGCACAACTGGTCACGGCAGCCCTTTTGCATGATCTGGGCAAACTTGCCATCCCGGGGAGATCCTCAACAAGCCGGGGCGTCTGACCCAGAAAGAATACAAGCGCATGCAGGAGCATCCGGTCATTTCCTATGAACTCATCAAGGATCGTTTTGACCTTTCTGCACAGATCAGGTGGCGGTTCTCTTTCACCATGAAAATGTCGATGGGACAGGCTATCCTAATGGTGTCATGGGTGAGGAGCAGACTCTTTTACCAAGATCTTACATGCGGCAGATGTCTATGATGCGCTGGTTTCAAGCGTCCTTACAAAAGAGCCTTATGCGCCGTGTGAAGCGGCAGAGTATCTCATGGGCGGTTGCGGGATCCTTTTTGACCGGGAGGTTGTTGAGGTCATGCTGCGTTCCATCCCTCTTTATCACAAAGGGCACCGAGGTGGAATTGTCCGATGGCAGGGTCGGTGTGATCAAGGAGAATGCGGATGCCCACAATCTGCGACCGATCGTGCGGCTTTTGGATGGCACGACACTGGATCCGTCTGACCGTGCCAATATGTCGATCGCCATCTTGCCGCCAAAGGGCAAGCAGGAAGTTTCTGCTGCTTCTGAGACCGAGCGGAAGGAAATGATCAAGCATCAGCGGGAGGTTCATATCATCGCAGTGGATGATATGAAGACCAATTTACAGACGATCTATGACATTTTAAAGGATGATTACAAGGTGACGCTTTTGAAGTCGGGCGCACAACTGATCAAATATTTAGAGAAGAATCCATACCCGGATCTCGATCCTGTTGGATATCGACATGCCGCAGATGGATGGCATCGAGGCGGCAAAGCGGGGGTCATGGATATGACAAAGGAGAGTGTGCCGATCATGTTTGTATCTGCCCTCTGTGACACCAAGACGATCATGGCATGCAAGGACTTAAATGTGGCGGGCTATGTCGTCAGACCATACAAGCCGGTTTACATACGTTCCGAGATCGAGCGTATCATAAACCGATGGGAGGCAAATTAGATGGTATTTGGATTTCAAGTGGTATGTTTGCTGGTGACACTGGTCACGGTATTTGCTTATATCGCGCATCATGTGTATTCCAGAGAACATCGTCTTTTGCCTCTCTTTTTTAGGCGTAATCGCCGTCTTTGATTTTTTTATCGGATCGTTTTGATGCTGACGGGAGCCGTAGGTCTTTTTGCCCAGTTGGAAAATCTTCTGATACTGACGCTGACGACCGTTATCTCTTATTATGCGGTCGATTATCTGCATATCAAATTGCCTCATGCTATCCATGTGGGCTTATTTCTTTATCTGATCGTTTTACTTATCCTGATATTTTTACATTTCGACCAGCCGGATACCTATGTGGTGGCATTTCGTTTCTTTACGATCTCTAACGCGCTTTTTTGTATCGGCGGGAGCCTTATATTCATATGAGACACAGCATTTTTCCAAACGCGACAGCATCACGAATGCCCTTATGTTTATCGCCATTTGTCTGCCGTCTGTGGTGGGGCAGTACCTGGCAGGTCAAATCAACACGGGGACATTCCCTGCTCTTGGTGGTATGTCTGGCAAGTTGTCTTATCATCTTATATCTGATCTTTTTGCCAATCGTCTGGTGGCGACCAGCGTGGTCATGCAGCAGAATGCTTTTTGCAAATTCCAGTGTTGCGCAGTTTTTGCTGGATAAAAACCTGGAATTGATCGATGTCAATGGTATGGCGATGGATATTTTCCTGGATGGCAAGGAGTTTTGCAATTTTGAGGATATCCATGACTTCTTCTGGAAACATACGGATATGATCTTTTGTGCAGGACGGCGGTGTGGGCGATTATGTCTATCGGGACAGGACTTATGAATGTAAAGAGCGTATCGTCTGTCAGGGCAAGCGGCTTTTAGGATATCAGTTGTCGGTTGCAGATGTGACGGCAGAGCGGGCGCGTCTGGAGCAGTTGACCGAGGAGAGCAAAGGCGGCACAGTGGCAAGCACAGATGAAAAGCCACATGCTTGCGACCATGAGCCACGACCTGCGGACACCGGTGCATGCCATTATAGGAGCCAGTGACATCCCTCATGACCAGCCATGCCATTTCTGCCAGAAACCGTGCCATGATCTCTTATGTGCGAGGGGCAGGCAATGATCTTTTAGAAAAGATCGATCGATCCTTTGTATTCAAAGATGGAAGTGGGACGTTTGGAATTGGAAGAACACGCTTATTCCATGGAACACCTGATCACGGAACTCATGCAGATGCTCTTATACAACTTGCATGGGCATGATGTCGGCTGTCGGGCGCGGTTTGCAACGCCGATCCCGCAGACAGTCATTGGGGATGAGGAACATGTGCGGGAGATCCTGCAAAATGCGATCTCCAATGCGGTCAATTTACCAAATCCGGTCGATCGACCTGACCCTGTCCTGTCAGGATCTGGAAGATGACCGGGTGCGTTTCTGCTGCCTGATCGAGGATACCGGAGCGGGCATGACGGAAGAACAGATGGCGCATATGTTTGAGTCCTATCGGACCTATACCGTGGACGGACAGGAGGGTACAGGACTTGGCATGACTATTGTCAAGGAATTGTGCAAACTCATGCAGGGCGATTGCAAGGTGGAGAGCCAGCAGGGAAAGGGTACAAGGGTAGAGGTGACCTTCTGCCATAGAAAGGCGGATGAAGGCAAAATCCAGCCGGGTGAGATCAATCACTTTACTTTGGTTGATAGAATAGTCAACTACAAGGATGATGTCTGCCCGGATTATGTCTATCCGACGGCGGGTCTTATTGGCAGATGATATGGTCATCAATCAGCAGATCTTCCGCCATATGATAGCCCCTTGGAAAGTACAACTGGACATCGTGGCGAACGGTATGGAAGCAGTTGAGGCTGCCAGACATGAGGACTATGATCCGATCTTTTGGATTATCTTATGCCGGAAGTCAATGGGCTGGAAGTGGGAGCCGAGATCCGCAAATACAGTCAAGTGCCATTGGTGCTTTTGACGGCGAGCGATCAGGAAGATATTTTACGGGCTGTTAAGGACAAGGGATTTGATGCCTTCCTGGGCAAGCCAATCGATATGTTCCGCTTCAAAAACACGCTGGAGGAATTGCTGCCCAAAGAAAAGCAGACGCCGGTCGTCTTGGGGACAACGCAGGGCAGGCACATCATATCGAGATCTATGCGCGGGCTTTGCAGACCTATCTGGATGAGATGGAAGAACTGCGGGAGGAACTACCAGTCTATGCTAAGGAGGACCGGGAACTTTTCCGTGCCAAGGTGCATGGTGTCAAGAGTGCCAGCCGACAGATCAAGAAGGAATATCTCAGCGAATATGCGGAAGTTTTAGAAATGGCGGCGATCGTAGGCAATCAGAAATATATCGATCGCCACATCGAGGAACTCCTTTCCTGTATGGATGATGCCTTAGAGGAAGTGCGGGCAGAACTTTCCTATATGCAGGATGCTCTGGCAAAGACGGAAAAAGAGTCGGAGCAGAAAAAGGTCATGTCTCGCGACAAAAGGCAGTATCTTTGGCAGGAGATCAAGGAGGTTTTTGCTTCCTATGATACAGGATCGATCGAGCGGGGGCTTGGAGACCTTAGGGCGCATCGCCCTGCCGGAAAGCGAGCAGGCTGCCTATGAGCAGACCCATGCGTATTTTATGGATTTTGCCTATGAGGAAGGCGAGACTTATCTGGAAGAATTTTTGCAGGAATTGGATATAGAAAGCAGATCATAGCATAAGATATCATATGAATTGTTATGATATGATCTATGGAAATGATTATTACGATCCGATCGTGCGCAACACGGCATATCTGCCTCCGCTTTCGGATGGCATCTGTGGTCTGGATGTGGGGAACAATTACACCATTCTTTTTTGTCTCGCGCGATCGCTATCCCGACTTTCGGGTGGCAAATTACCACTATAATGCCATACCAAACTGCTACCAGCCTCTGTCCATGGAAGCCCTGGATGCAGCAGGGATCCTGCAGGTGCGGGGAAAACCCGGCGCTGGGCTTGGATGGAAAAGGCGTTTTGATCGGCTTTTTTGGATTCTGGGATCGATACGACCCATCCGGCATTTTTGGATGCCGCTGGGGAAAGCCGAATCGTCGCGGTCTGGGATCAGAATTATGTGGAAGAAAACGAAGGCACGGCCAGAACGGCGGATGACCTGCCACAGCCTTATTACGGCAGAGTGTATGGAAAAGATAGCCTTTCTGTCTATGGCAATCGCGATGCGACCGGGCACGGAACTTATGTGGCGAGCGTGGCTGCAGGCAGTGACGTAGGAGATCACAGTGCGGCGGCACCGGCGGCGGACATCGCCATGGTGGATTTAAAAGAGGCAAAACCTTATCTGCGCCAGTATTATTTTATCCCGGAGGATGCGACCTGCTATGCGGAAAATGACATCATGTTCGGCATACAGTTTTTGGATGAACTGGCAAGGATGCGGGGCAGGCGCTCGTGATCTGTATGTCTTTGGGCTGCGGGCTCAGCAGCCACAGCGGCAACAATTCCCTGGCACTTTATCTGAATGATCTGGCGGTTGCCTACCGCAGATGTGTAGTGACGGCGACCGGAAATCTTGCGGCGGCAAGAAAGCATTTTCAGGGAGTCTTTACGGCGGAGGACATAGAAGAAGGACTGGGGAAAAAGGCCTACCGGCAGGTGGAAGTTGTGGTGGAAGAAGATGTCTGCGGTTTTGTCATGGAACAGTGGTGTCTGGCACCTGCCCGCTATGAGGTGGCGATCGTTTCGCCTTCCGGGGAGGTACATCCGGCGGTCGGGATTCAGACGGCGGGTAGTCGATCTATGATTTTCCTCTGGATGGAACGACGGTGGAAGTGGACTACAGTTTCCGGAAGCCACGGCAGGCAACCAACTGATCTATTATCGTTTTACAAAACCGGCGCAGGGCATATGGCGAATCCGGGTCTACAGCGAAAACGGACAGCCGGGAGAATTTCATATGTATCTGCCGGGGCAGGCGCTGACATGTGGGCGCATCTACTTTCTGGCATCCAACCCGGATACGACCATTATGAATCCGGCGAATGCCAACCGCGTTCTGACCATTGCAGGCTACAATGCCGTGGAAAATGCTATTCTTTTGGAAAGCGGGCGTGGCTATACTATAGACCGGCGGATCAAACCGGATCTGGCGGCACCGGGCTATGCGGTCGAAGGAGCAGTAGCAGGCAGGGGGTAATTTCCCGGCGGAAGCCCGGTATGAAAGGCAGACCGGTACCAGCGGGGCTGTGGCGATCGCATCAGGGGCCGCGGCACTTTATCTGCAATGGTGCGACAGACGGCAGGATACTCTGGTCAATACGACACAAGTTAAAATTTTTTTTTCGATCCGGGGGCAAGGGCGATCCCCGGTGACCTTTATCCCAACAGGCAGTGGGGCTATGGGGCGCTGGATCTGTATGAATCTTTCCGGCGTATATAATAAGGATAGGCGAGAAGCAGGAGTTCTGTTAAAATAGAGGCAGTGACCTATCACAGATACCAAGGAGAGAGAATGTTAGCACTTAAAGTATTAGATGTAAAAATTGCATGAATGACCTTTTGGCGTCGGAAGCCTTTGATCGTTTCTTGTTGTCAGATGCGACGATCACGACCAGGATGACTTATTCTCTGGACGGACATCTGACCAAGGGCTATCTAACCGAGGAGGAACTTTTGAGGAAGGACTGTCCGGGGAGCGCTGTGTGCCTTATGGCTATGTGCGCAAATTGTGCTTTGATATGATCAAGGGCAAGCGCAAACCGGCATCTTTTCATTTTACCTTTCTATGTCCGCAAAAAACTTTTACGTGAGATCATAGAGGGACAGAGTCTTTCCATCCAGCCGTCCGAGGTAGCCAATCTGACCCCTGAATTTACGCTATGTCGGGGAAGAATTACTGGTGACGGCAGGTTGCACCATGCAGGGATTTTTCTCTGGATCGAAGCATGGAAGAAGCATGGAAAACATGGGTATTAGCCTTTTTTGGGAGACTTTCGATCGCAGTGGAAAAAGCCGTGTAAGAAAGACCGAAATGCCTTTACTTTTCGGCGCTTGTGTGTTACTCTAATCACATATTGGTTTCCAATATAGATAATTTTTTTGGAGGTACTTGTAATGAGCAAGGGTACAGTAAAGTGGTTCAACAACCAGAAGGGTTACGGATTCATCTCTGACGAAGAAGGCAATGATGTTTTCGTACACTACACAGGTCTTAACATGGAGGGCTTCAAGTCTTTAGAAGAAGGCGCTGCTGTAGAATTTGATGTTACAGATGGTGCTAAGGGACCACAGGCAGTAAACGTAACAGTAGTAGGCTAATCTACGAAGTATTAATCAGACCGTTTTCAATGTACCTTTTTAGTTTATACATCTTGATTTAAATTGAGCAGGAAATTGGGATACAGCATGATTAAGGAAAGGCGGCGTGCATAGCATGTCGCCTTTTGCTTTGCGGCGGCTGAGCAGGATGGGAACATCAGTGCCCCCGGTCATACTTGCCCTAGATTGTTTCCTATACAAAGAGTGTTGCCCGTCCTGCGCAGATAGGACATATGACAGTAAGAAAAGGCGATATGCTATATATGGAGGAAGTAGAATGAAGAATGAGATCTTAGTGAAATATTTGAAGGCGGGGATCACGCCGTTTCATCTGGTGCAGCAGTGCGCAGCAGACTTAGAGGCGGCAGGTTTTTGCACCGCTTGCCATGGAAGAAGCATGGCATCTGGAAGAAAGCAAAAAGTATTATATCAATCATCATGGCACAACGATCCTGGCATTTACCGTGCCAAAAAAGGATGAGATGCTGGCAAGTCAGGATAATATCGCACTCCGCGTTGCTGCGGCACATACGGATTATCCTTTGTATGCGATCAAGACCAGCCCGGATGTCAAGACCAAGAAATATCATAAACTGAATGTGGAAGTCTACGGCGGAGCCATTCTGAACACATGGCTGGATCGTCCGCTGGGGATCGCCGGACGCGTGGCACTGCGGTCAGATAAGTGCCTACATCCGCAGATGCGCCTGTACGACAGTAAAAGACCATTGGCAACCATCCCAAACCTTGCCATCCATATGAACCGTGAGATCAATAAGGGCATAGAACTCAACCGCCAGGCCGATATGCTGCCATTGCTTGGCATGGGCGAGGATGAGGATGCCTTTATGACATTTCTGGCAAAAGAACTGCAAGTGCCGGTGGAGGATATTCTGGACTTTGAACTGTCTATCTATGTCTGGGAAGAACCGGCTCAGATCGGTCTGCGAGAGGATATGATCTCATCGCCGCGTATTGATAATATCAGTTCCTGTGCTGCGATCATGGAGGCTATGTGTCAGGCAACTTGTGACAAGCATTTAAATATCGGCATTTGTTACGACCACGAGGAGATCGGCAGCCGGACCAAGCAGGGCGCAGGATCTGCCATTCTCACCGATGTCATCGAAAAGCATCTATGAATCTATGGGATGGACGGCTCGGACTGCAAAGATGCCATTTATCAGGGACTGATGGTCTCTGCGGATGTGGCGCATGCCCTGCATCCAAATCATGTGGAAAAAGCAGACATCACATCACAGCCGATCATGGGAGATGGTTTTGCCATCAAGGAGGCTGCTTCTCAATCTTATGCTACGGACTGCGAAGCCATTGGCATTGTAGAACAGATCGCACGGGCAAATGGGATCGCTTACCAGAAATATACGAATCGATCTGACATTGTGGGCGGCGGTACTTTGGGAGCCATTTCCTCTGCACTTTTACCGATGCGCACGATCGATGTGGGTGTACCTATGCTTGCCATGCATTCCGCAAGAGAATTGATGGGGCAGGCAGATTACGGCAACCTGAAAGATCTGATCGTATCTTTTTATGGAGAAGCCTGAACTTTAACGATTTTTAACCTTTGGAAATTAGAATGAGAAAAATACAAAAGGACATAATAGAATATATGCCTGTCTGGGGCTTGTATGCAGTCTTTGCCTTTTTACTTTGACTGCCTGCGGTCCGGTGGATTTTTTACAGGAGACCGTCAATGGGCGGCTGGAAAAGGTCGTTGTGGGCGAGGCAAAAGAGGTTGAGACCATTTCGGCAGACCGCTTTGCCTACCAGCAGTTGTCGGCAGAGGAGCAGACAGTCTACGATCGGATCTTAGATTGCATCCAGCATCATACCGATTGCGTGACGGTATCCACCAAGGATCAGGATGTCTTAGACAAGGCATATCGCTGTGTGATGGCAGATTACGGCGCTTTTCTGGACATCCGGTTACCAGTACAACACCTATTCCAGTTTTTGATCAGGCGATCGGCATGGAATTTATGCCGACCTATACCTATACCCAGCAGGAGCGGGAGGACTTTGCAAGCGCAGATCGACGATGTTGCAGACCTCTGGCTGGCTGGGATCGACAGCGATGCCTCCGATTATGAAAAAGTCAAGTATGTCTATGAAACACTGATCAGTCAGGTGGATTATGATGCCGATAGCCAGAATAATCAGAATATCATCAGCGTATTTATAGGTAAGAAGACGGTTTGTCAGGGCTATGCGGATGCGACGCAATATCTTTTGTGGCAACTGGGCGTGTCGTCTATCGTGGTGACCGGTCTGGCAGGTGGCGATAACCATGCATGGAATCTGGTCAATCTGGACGGAGAATACTATTATATTGATACCACTTGGGGCAACACCCATTTTCTGGGAGAATTGCAGGGTGCCAAGAAGATCGATTACGGCTATCTGTGCGCCAGTACGCAGGATCTGGCGGCGACCCATACGGCGGATATGCCCTTTGACCTGCCTGCCTGTGAATCCGTGACGGACAATTACTTTTATCAGGAAGGTCTGTATTTTGAGACAGCAGATTTGTCTGCTATTGGCAGCCGGATCAGAGAAAATATCGACGGGGTGCGACAGAAATCTCCCTTCGTATGTCAAATTTGCAGGATTACCTGCAAGTAAAAAGACGATCTGATCGGGCAGGATAGAATCTTTACATATCTGGAGGGGCAGCAGGAACTGACCTATTTTGAAAATCAATCGCTCTATATTTTGACTTTTGTCTTGTAAAAGAGTAGGAAAAAGCCGCTTTTGCTGGAAAAATGCGCAAAAGTATTTACAAAAGTGGTTTTATATATTATTATGATGTGGTGATGAAAACCACGTGAGAAATAAAACAAAACCACAAACAGGTTGGGAGGCGTTTTTATGTATAAAATAATCATTGATTCTTGTGGAGAATTATCAGAAGAAATGAAGGAGAACGGACATTTTGCCAATGTTCCGCTGACATTACAGGTCGATGATGCAGAGAGATCGTTGATGATATGACCTTTGATCAGGCAGATTTTTTGAAAAAGGTCGCTGCCAGTGAGGAGAGCCCAAAGTCAGCCTGTCCTTCCCCCGGATGCCTATATGCAGGCGATGGATTGTGATGCAGACCATATTTATGCGATCGCCCTGTCATCACAGTTGAGCGGATCCCTACAACAGTGCCTGTCTGGCAAAGGATCTTTTCTTAGAAGACCATGAGGATAAGAAGATCGTGTGATCGATTCCAAGTCCGCTTCTGTCGGGGGAATCTTTGATCGGACTCTATATTGCATCCTGTGAAGAAGCCGGTATGGATTTTGAGACAGTGGTTGAAAATGTCGGTAATTACATCGAAAACCAGCACACTTTCTTTTGTACTGGAGACCTTAGAGACCCTGCGCAAAGCAGGGCGTCTCAGCAATCTGAAGGCAAAACTTGCCAGCACCCTCAACATCAAGCCGATCATGGGATCGACCGAGGAAGGCTCCATTCAACAGTTAGCCCAGGCAAGAGGCATGAATAAGGCATTGGATCGCATGGTCCAGTCCATGATGGAAGTGACCAAGAACTGTGAGAACCGTGTTCTGGCAATTTCCCATTGTAACTGTAGGGAGCGTGCGCTACAATTAAAAAGAAAAATAGAAAAGGTAGCCTCCTTTTTTAAGGATATTTTTATTGTTGATACGGCAGGTGTCAGCAGTATGTACGCCAATGATGGAGGCATTATCATGGTGGTATAGCGCACATGCAATACGAAGAAATTATCGAAATCATACAATCAAAAAAAGAAGATTTGGAAAGGCATATGGAAGAGATGTGACCGCGGAAATGATGGAACGTTTAGAACATCCGGAGGCGGACATGAAAATCATTCATATTGCCGGAACCAATGGAAAGGATCAACGGCAGCATTTGTAAGTAGTATATTACATGCTGCCGGTTTTGTTGTAGGAAGATTTACATCACCACATCTGATCCGCTTTACCGAACGTATCGTTGTTGACGGAGAAGAAATTGGAAAAGATGATGTCATACGATTAGGAGAACGTGTGTTAGCACTTCCGATGAGACAGGAAACAACGATGTTTGATTTGTGCCTGGGAATGGCAGTGCTATATTTTAAAGAGAAGAATTGTGACTTCGTTGTTTTAGAAACGGGACTCGGTGGGGCGAAAGATTCGACTGCTTGGGATTATCAGTTGTTCCTGAGGTTTGTGCGTTTACAAATATCGGATATGATCATACGGCAATTCTTGGAAATACCATAGAAGAAATTGCAGCGGAAAAGCCGGGATTTTGAAAAAGGTACCCATGCAGTTCTTGGAATTATGGATGAAAAAGCAGCGGATGTGATAAAAAACAGGCAGAGATTTTGGATGTCCCCATTACAAATGTGGATAACTTGTTGACAAAAATCTCAACCTACGAAATACCGCTAAACGGCGTATTTCAGAGGGCTAACGCCACATTGGCTGTGGGGTAGTGGAAACATTATTCAATAACCATTGTGGATATCTCGGGGGATAACTTTTGTCGAAAAAAGAGGAAATCATTCGACAAAGGGTTAGCGGAAGCCTAAGTGGCCAGGACGAATGGAGGTTTTGTCCGAAAAACCGTATGTTTTGGTAGATGGGCTCATAATCCACAGGGAGTTGAAGCGTTATTCAACTCACTAAAAATATGTTTCCGGATGAAAAATTTGTCTTTTTGGTAGGAGTTATGGCAGATAAGGACTACAGAGCCATGATGCGGACCATGTATCCGCTGGAGGACACCTTTGTGTGCTACGGTTGATACCAGTCGCAGTTTACAGGCGGACGAGTTGTGTCAGAATCTTTTGGAAGATGGAATGTCTGCTGTGGTAAGTGGAGATCTTTTGGATGGGATCCAAAAGGCGATCGCTTTAGAGAAGAAAAAAGGAGAACGTCTTATTATTTTTGGATCTCTTTATTTTATCGGAGAGGTCAAGGCAATATTTGAAGGCGGAAGCATACATCTGCCGGAGTATGAGTAGAGGAGAAAAGGATGCGAAAAAAAGAATTAGCAAAACTTGTCATAGAAAGATTAAAGGAAGAATACCCGGAGTCTCATTGTAGCCTGGATTATGACGATGCGTGGAAGCTGCTGGTCAGTGTACGTCTGGCAGCACAGTGCACGGATGCCAGAGTCAATGTTGTAGTGCAGGATCTTTTTTGCGGCTTATCCGTCGGTAGAGGCGCTGGCGGAGGCGACCCCGGAAGAAATCGAAAAATATGTCCATCCGTGTGGACTGGGCAAAAGTAAGGCGCGGGACATCAGTGCCTGCATGAAGATGCTGCGCGATCAGTATGACTGCCATGTGCCGGATGATTTTGATGCCCTGCTTTCCTTGCCCGGCGGGGCGCAAAAGTGCCAATCTGATCATGGGGGATGTCTTTGGCAAGCCCGCCATTGTGACAGATACCCACTGTATCCGGCTCTGCAACCGGATCGGACTGGTGGACGGCATCAGCCGATCCGAAAAAGTGGAGATGGAACTTTGGAAGATCGTGCCACCGGAGGAGGGCAGTGAACTCTGCCATCGTCTTGTCGATCACGGACGTGCCGTGTGTACCGCGCGGACTGCACCTTATTGTGATAAATGCTGTCTGGCGGATATTTGTAAAAAAGAGGATATAAATTATGAAAACTGCACATAAGAATTGCGTATCTTTTCTATTCGTTGTAGAATATACACATATAATATGGAGAGTAGGGAAAAGGGGTATTTTTTATGGAGAATGAAGAAAACTCAGAAAGCGGAATTTCGATCACTTATCCGCTGGGAACGATGGGACGTGATGCGGTTTACGCACTGATTAACAGTTATCTTTTTGACCTTTGTCTTGTTTTACCCATTCGCTGGACGGCAGCGCAGTTGACCGCCATCACCGGTATTATGATCGGAGCGCGTGTCTTTGATGCCTTTAACGATCCGATCATGGGCAATATCATCGAGTGCACCAGAAGTAAAATATGGTAAGTTCAAGCCATGGCTTTTGGCAGGCATTTTATCGACCTCGGTGGTTATTTATCTGATGTTTAATGTGCAGTTGCAGGGCTGGAAGTTCGTGGTATTTTTTGGTGTCATGTATTTTGCCTTTAGTATTACCTATACCATGAACGATATTTTTATTGGGGCATGGTTCCGGCGCTGTCCTCCGATGCAGATGCGAGAAACCAGTTTGCCTCGAGAGCCTACGCTTTTTGCCGGTATTGGTGGTACGGCGGCAACGATCCTGATACCGCTTTTACGACAGGCAAGAATACCATTGGCGGTAACGCTGCTTACGCATACGGTAGGATTGCGCTGGGCGATCGGTATCTTAGCACCGCTTTTTTCTTTGTATCACCATTTTTGGTACTAAGGAGCACCGCGATACGGCGCAGGAGAATAAGGCAAAGAGAAGTTCAGTTTCAGGAAACTGGTACATACGATCTTTCGGAACGATCAGTCGATCTGGGTAGCAGTCATCTTTTTGATCCAGCAGATCGGCAATGGATTGATAACGTGGGCGGTATCGGTTCAACTTATATTTATTCTATCTATGGATATGAAGGTGGACTTTATTCTTTGTTTACGACCGTCGGTATGTCGGTTACGGCATTTTTGATGATCTTTTTATCCGACCATTTCACGCCATATCCATCGTAAGAAACTCATGGGCTATATGGCTGTGATCGCAACCATCGGTTATGTCATGATCTTTGCCTCCGGGCTGATGCCGGGCAAGGGCATGGGCAAATTTGTGGTGCTTTATGATCGGCTATATGCTCTGTAATTTCGGACAGTATTGCTACTATCTGATCATGATGATCTCTATTATGAATACGGTCGAGTACAACGAACTCAAATTTGGTTCGCGTGATGAAGGCATCATCACATCCCTACGTCCTTTTATCACCAAACTGGGTGGAGCCATCATTGTAGCGGTCACATCAGCCGCATATATTTTGCTGGGGGTTACCGATTATACCAACCAGATTTCAGAATTAGGAGCAGCAGTGCAATCAGAACCCTGATCACAGAGGCAAGCAAGTTGTCCCCAGATCGACGCAGTGCTTTCTCATGTGACCAATCAGCAGGCTATGGGGCTTTTGATCTTTATGTCCGCCGTCCCGGGCATTTTGATGCCACTTTCCTATTTCCTCTATAAGAAGCATTACAAGTTGGATGAGGAAGAATATGACCGTATCTGCAAGGAGTTGGGGAAAGACGGAGAGGATCACCTTCGTATATCCCCCCGGCAGCAGACCGTAGCGTTCCTTGAACTTTCGGTAAAAGAAGCCCTGATTATGGTAGCCGACAGCCTCGGCAATGGAGGCAATGGATCGGTCTGTCGTGTGTAAAAGTTGCATGGCTTTGGCAAGCCGGATCTCCTGTATGTAGGCAGAGAGGGTAATATCTTCTGCCCCGCGAAAAAGACGGCTCAGATAGTCCGGGCTATAGTGAAAGGCATTGGCAACGGCAGATACTGACACAGTGGCAAGATGGGTATTGATGTACTGCTTGATATCAGAAAGCAGGGCATTGTGCCATGCCTTGGTATCTTCGGTCATGACCTGCATACGAAATTCCTGTGTTAAAAGGTCAATGATGCGCTCGACATAGCCGATGATGATATGTTTTTGCCGGGGCGGCAGGCGATCAGTTCTTCAATATGGTATAAAAGCATGATAGGTCAGAGGTGTCTGATCAAAAGGAGAGAAGCGGATATAGAGATATTCGCTTCTTTTTTTGGTTGAGAAGTTTTCGGAGTGCCTGCATATAGTCGGTGCGGCGGTCGGCGCCAATATATTGATCAAAGAAAGAATCGTCTACATCCAGACACAGGATGGTGCAGTCTCTGGCGAGAAGATATTCTCCGTGCATGACACCGGCAGAGATCAAAAGCATTTCTCCCTGTGAAAGGCTGACATCCTGATCTTCGATATGGATGCGCAAAGACCCTCGACAATGTAGATGAGTTCAATATGTGTATGTGCATGGAGGTCACAGCGCATACCGTTTTCAAAAAAGGAATCAAAAAGTGTAAGCGTCCGGTGCAGAGATCGTGGAATAGAAAAACTCCTGCTTAGACCGGGGACTGGTGTGCCAGCCGGTCAAGGTGACCAGGTCGTAGGTCAGGCGGCGCGGAGAATTTTGGAAATGGTAAGTCGTATCTAAAAATGCCTGATGCTCGGCGTAAGAATTGACGACAGGCTGATCTACCGTGCTTTTTTCAACTGTTTTTGAGAGTAATTCTGTAATGTTCATGGGGAAAGTATAACATGCCGGAGGAAAAAAAGAAAATACCATGTCGGATTTGGTAAGTGAAAAGCGACAGAGTGTGCGTCATTGGAAATTACAATCGATGGAAAATGAGGTTAGGATAGGAGTCATCATAAAGAAAGTAAAATAGAAAGGATAGATAGGATTATGACAAGTAAAAAGAACCGTATTTACCGTAGATGGAAAACCTTTATCGCAATCGCCGGAGAATCACACAACTCCAGTTCATCGGATGCAGCCTACATGCAGGGCGTTTGGGATAAAGCGGAAGAGGAAGGCTTAAATACCTTACTGCTCCCTGTGACATGGGAACTGACAGAACCGGTGGAAGGACAATTTGATTTCACATTAGTTGATACACTTATCAACCAGGCGAGAGAAAGAAAAAATGCATCTGATCTTCCTTTGGTTTGGTACATGGAAGAATGCCCAGTGTATGTATGCGCCGGAATGGGTGAAAAAAGATATGGTGCGATTCCCGAGAGCCCAGATGGAAAAGGGCAAGAATAAGACCAGACTGATGGCATTTTATGGCATGGAATATACGACGCTTTCCGCTTTTGGTGAGGAGACAGTGAAGGCTGATGCGAATGCTTTTGCTCATCTTATGGCACATATCAAAGGAAGTCGATGAAAACGTGGGTACCGTGATCGGCATGCAGGTAGAAAACGAGACCGGTATGCGGGATCGACCGGGAACATTCCGATTTTGCTGATGCGAAATATGCAGAGGATGTTCCGGCAGAATTTGTTTCTTATATGAAGGCTCATACAGACAGCATGGAGACCGGTGTCAGGGAAGCCGTGGAAAATGGCGCTCATGCCGGAAACTGGGAGCAGGTCTTTGGAGCATGTGCCGGAGAGATCTTTACTGCATACTATGTGGCATCTTATGTGAAGAAAGTGGCTGCCGCAGGCAAGGCAGTATATGACCTGCCGTTTTCTGCAAACTGCTGGCTGGATAAGGGCGAGGAAGCCGGAAAATATCCCGACCGGTGGACCGGTAGCCAAGGTCATGGAGGTATGGCGCTACGCAGCACCGTCGATCGATGTGATCTCTCCGGATATCTATGTGCCATACTTTACCGAGATCTGTGATACCTACACCAAGATGGACAATCCGCTCTTTATCCCGGAGACAGCGACACATTCATTGCGCACCGCGTCTGATCTATACGATCGGCCATTATCACGCAACCTGTTTTGCGCCGTTTGGCTTTGAGGATATGGGGCAGCCTTTTAATGATATTTCTGCCTATCTGTTTGGGGTGGACGTATCCGATCCGCTCTTACAGACGCCACAGAATGTCGAGGACTATCGTTGGTGTGCATCAACCTTAAACGACATGATGCCGCTTCTGACAGAAAACATGGCACAAAACGATTTGCAGGCGGTGATCTCCGAAAAATGGATATGACACCGAGCGATCCGTCTAAGGGCTTTGCCGGAATGATGGCAAATAGTGATCCGGAAAATGACACCATGATGTTTGGCGGCTTTGGCTTCAAGGTCATGATGAACATACCGCTTGTGACAAGAAAAGACGGTGTGTGCCTGATATTAAAGGCAGAGGAAGATACCTATTATATCTTGGCGAATGGCTGCATGATCACGCCATTTTCTGCAAACCCGGAAAAACCAAACTATGACATCATCGCACTGGAAGAAGGCAAATTTGTAGATGGACAGTGGAAAGCCGGTCGTCGTTTGAATGGCGATGAGGCATCCCGTTTCTGCTACAATGACTATACTCTGGTGAAATTGAAGGTATTTGCTTATAAATAAAATATGAAAAACAGAGGATTTCAGTTGTTCCGTTGCATTTTTTTCGATACTGCAATGGGGTCAACTGAAATTTTTCTTAAAGGCATTTTGAAAATAACTTTGACTGGAGTAGCAGAGATAATTGCTGATCTCCGTCAAAGACATGTTGGTATACATTAAAAGGCTCTTGGCTTCTCCAATTTACAACGTGAAATGTAGGAACCCGGAGAAATATCCCAGTTCTTTACGGAAACAATTTGTAACATAGGAAGTGCTGCGTTCGATATTATCTGCAACATCTGTTACGGTGATCGGTTCGTTTGTATGGCTGCGAATAAAATTCATGCTATTGAATACATCACTGGATACCCCAAGTGGGATGTGGCTCTTGCCGGAAAGTTGGCAGAATTTAACCAGCATATTGTAGCGTAGAGTCTCAATCTCGTGGATAGATTGGAGTTTTTCACATTCCTGCACATATTGTCCCATCAATTCAAATGCAACTTCTGTTGAAACACCGCCGGGAATGGCTCCGATCATAACGATATTGGTGATGGTGCTAATGAACATATTTTTTGCCTGGCGCAGCGCCGATGTTGCCATAGGCTTTGCCAGAATACTCAATGGAATCTGATTTAAATAACTCTCTAATTCCTCCTCATTTCCCATTTTAATAATTTCATAAAGTCGCAGTTCGTTGGAATAGGTATTGAAATATTCTTTGGCTTCGTCTCCGATATTGGATCTGGTATTGGTCGCCATGTCATCTGCTGACGGGGTATAATCCGGAAAAAGTGTGATAATTCACAGGTTTCATTATTGATTGCCTGATGAAGAAAAAATTAAGTGCTTGGCTAATTGTAATTGGTTCATACGCGGGATAGAGCATAAAAAATCCTGGATCTTATCTCTTTCAGAGAATGGGATTTTATTTTCGCGAAGGTAGGCATTTAGGATCTCAGGTGTGATCTCAGTCTCGAACACGGGACCAATCACGATGTGTATGGAAGTGTCTTGGACGCGGACAATGCCATACTCGATCGAAGGATCATAGTGACTAAAACAGGGGCAGTCTGAAAGATCATTCAGGACATAATAGTCATTATATTGAGGAATATTGGTTACTGTCCGTACGGAAGAATAAAGTATGTTCATATTGTCTAAAAGATTGATGGGAATACTTGTGGCAGAAAAATAACTTTTACAAAAATTAAGATAATCCATAAAATATATCCTCCGATCATGATTTTACAGTCAGTATAAATGAAAAAAACGAAAAAACAATAATGAAAATCATAATAACAAAACGAAAAGCGCAATATTGAATAAAAATCCTATGATATTCTTGTATCATCAAAAGATGACAAGCGCGCGAAAATGGAATCTACAATTTTAGGAGGTCTTTATGAAAAAATAACTTGGAAGAGAATGCTATCGGTAGCACTTGCTGCAACCATGGTAGCAGGGGTTTTTACCGGATGTGGTAAATCGAGTAGCAAATCGAATGATGGGATCGTTTCTCAATGTGGATCTTTCAAACAGATGGTGCAGGAAAGTACTATACAGACTACAATGATGCCGCAGCAGTACAGTATATAGAGGCACAGACCTGGGATACCGAAAAAGGCGGCATAGGGGATGGCGAGAGCCTGGATTTTGATTTCCAGGTACCGGTTGCCGGATCACGAGAGAGATAATTTTAATACACTGATTTCTACAGGTGATTATCCGGATCTTTTGGATCTTTACCGTATCATCGGAAAGTGCAGAAGCCTTGGCAGATGACGGGATCCTTATGGATATCACAGAATATGTAGAAAAATATATGCCAAATTATGTTGCATATCTGGAGCAGAACCCGGAACGCAAGATGCTTTGCACATCAACAGATGATGAAGGCAAGACACATTATTATCAGATCTGTATGTTGGGCGATTCCGTTAGAAATCCTTGGCAGGGCTATATGTATCGTCGTGACTGGATCGTAAAGTATGCTACACCGACCGAATATGTATGGGATTGGGATAGCGATACAGTAAAGAAAAATGGTCATCCGGAAGTAACACCTCTTTCTGAGGCAAAGAAACAGAATAACCTGACCGGATGGAAGAAAAATGAAGTGACTTCCTTTAGCGCAAGCGATGGAGATGATCCGGACAATACCTATGAAGATAATGTTATCTTCCCAAGTGGTATCAGATCCTCTGACCATCAGCGACTGGGAGTGGATGTTTGAAGCATTTGACAAGGCAATCGCAGAAAAGAGGTTGGGATGATGCTTATGACATTTCTATTTCTTATATGGGAAATAGTACCTTAGGCGATCTGGTTTCCTCTTTTTGGTGGTGGTAATGGCTACTATTACATCAATGACGGAACGGTAGAGTATGACGGAACGTCTGACAACTTTAAGACTTATACAGAGTGTATGGAGAATTGGTATGATCGGGGGTGGTTGGATAAGCAGTTCTATACCAGAACAGATATCTTCTATATGATCAATACCACAGGTGTTAGTCAGGGTAAGGTAGGTCTTTGGTCTGCTTACACAGGAACCGCTTTAGGTTCTGTGATCCGTGATACCTGCATGGATGAGTCTGATAAGGAAGATGCCTATGCAATGGCTGCACCGCTTCCGATCAATGATACTTATGGCAGTGATGACCAGAAGTTTAAAGATCCTGACTGCATGTATCATGACAGTAGAAAAGCAGCAGCACTTGGTGTTACCAATAAGTGTGAGGATAAGGACTTAGCAACACTCTTTACCTTCTTTGATTGGACTTACACAATGGAAGGTGCTTTGGTTACAAACCTTGGATTGACAGAAGAACAGATCAGTGAAACTAAGTTGGATCCAAACTTATATGAAGAATATGGATACAAGGGAAGTTATGAAGTGTCAACCGGGGATGATGGAAATCCGCTTTATACCCAACTCATCCCACTCGAGGATGCAGTAGGTGGCGCAGTAACAGCAACCAGACTATGTGTGGGATTGCAGTTAAATGGCAATTCAGATGATTACACCATAGAGCGGGGGTGAATCCGCAGTGTTAAAGCATGCTTATGAATTATGGACCAAGTATGAAGATACCGGTAGTGCATCGGATTATACATCGCTTTTGAGTGCGAAGGACTCACAGACATGGAGCGCAACGCAGACTAAGGTAACAGACTACATGAGCCAGAATCTGCCACAAGTTATTCAGGGAAGATGACCTGGGAGGATTATGTAGCAGGTATGGAAGCAAATGATCCATCCAGTGTTTGCGAACTTTTGCAGAAACAGATTGACAAAAGCAAAATAAAAGATAATGCCTTATAGGGTATCAAAGACCGTCATACCTGTATGGCGGTCTTTTATAGCAAAATTTCAGGAAAAAGGAGAAAAACATGAAGCAGCATATCAAACTTTCTAAGACACAAGTCAACAAGGGAGTCTTGGATTTTTCATATTTACTGGATGCCCCTTGGAAAAAACATGGATTTTTACAGGTGAAAGATGGACACTTCTATTTTGAAGACGGGACGAGAGCACGGTTTTTAGGTTTTAATATTGCGACAAGATCCAATACACCGAGTCATGAACTGGCAGACAAATTGGCAGATCATTTTGCAAGTATGGGGGTAAATATCATCCGTATGCATGCAGCCGATGCACCAATCGGTCAGGAAGAGTGCACCTGGAGCAGTTGCAAAGAGACGCCTCTCTTAAAATATAATGAGGGATCCAGCATTGAGTTTAACCCAAAAGGGCTGGATCGTTTTGATTATCTGGCAGCCTAAATTAAAGGAAAAAGGCATTTATCTGCATTTTTGATCTTCTGATTGCCCGCCAATTTCTAGGCTGGAGACGGACTGGAATATCCGGGAGATATGGTTCCTTGTATCAAGTGTTTTCCTATGTTTAACCAGCGTCTGATCGATCTGCAAAGAGACTATGCAAAGAAGTTTCTTTGCCATGTAAATCCATATACAGGACTTGCTTATAAGGATGATCCGGCTGTAGCAGTCGTGCAGATGAATAATGAAGATTCGGCGATCAAAGGTATTGACGAAGTAGACCAGAATCCGCAGTTATTGCCTTATATGGAAGAGGTGCAGAGACGTTTCAATCATTTCTTACTCATGAAGTATGACAACCGGGAAAAACTGGCAAGAGCATGGACCAGTGATGGAGTATGTGCCCTGCGCGAGGATGAGGATCCGGCAAAGAATACGGTTAAGATGGTGCGGGGATCTTTTTACCAGCCAACCAACAATGCATGGGATGACTGGGCAGGCGATGTCAGCCCGGCGCGTTATGCAGATTATATGGAATTTGGACTTTGGTCCAATCGACGTTTTACCGGGAATATAAAATTATCTGCTCTCTCTGGGAGTCAAAGTACCGATCGCTGCCAGCAATCTGATCGCGGGTGCCGCAGATGTCTATGGACATATTGACGGTGATTTCATGGAGAATAATACGTATTTTAATCACCCAATCCTGCCGGTCTATGGAAGGACATTTATGACGGGGCGGCCTCGGAAAGTGTATCTGTAAATCCGCTCACGGTACAAAAATATATTGGACAGATGGCAACAACGCTTTTATCACTGGGATCTGTGTCCTGTGTCGAAGGGAAACCATTTATGATTACGGAATGGAATGATTATGGATTACATCCGTTCCGGTCGACTTCCTTTGTGCAGATGATCGCCTACGCTTGTTTGAATGATTGGGATGGCCTCGATCCTCTACAATCATCATACATCGGACAAGGACAACCAACCGGATGATGAGATCCATGATGTCTTTGATTGCTATAATGACCCGGCAGTTATGTGCCAGTGGGGGTTCATGGCAAATGTGTTTTTGAAGGGATTGGTAGCCAAAAGCAATGTCAAAGTAGAGCAGGTCTTTTCCATGGAGGATTTGGAGACATTGCCAAATTGGTACGCCATGGTCAATCTGATCGCACCATATATTACCGGTCTGCGTGCGGCATTTGTGGAAAATGGGCATAAATATCGGGGAGATGCGGATCTTGCGATCAATGCGCTACTTTAATACTGCAGATTTATCTGAAGCAAAGCATGCTGTGCAGTTTGCATGGTCAAAGGATAGGATGCTTTTCGAAGATTCCCGATGACCAGCGACTTCCTAAGGCTAGTAAAGGCTGCTTGGAAGAGGATGCCAAGATTTATCTGGACGAAAAAATCTTGTCATTAGAGATATCCGTCAGATGGCAGGTATGGGAGATTATACAGAGTTTGCAGAGAAACTGGATCAGGCAATGAAGTGTTGGAAACTGATCCCGGAGGATACAGGTCTGGTGGATGGAAAATTGATTTCGGCAACAGGAGAGAGATCTGTTTCGATCCGGCACATGCAAGATTTGAGGTACATACACCGTATGCCGCATACTTTAGTGGAGCACCGGAGGAAAACGTAGTGCTGGACGATCGTATTTGGGTCAAGACAGGCAATGACCGCATCTCACTTTCCCTTATGCCGTTATATCCAGAGGAAACGGATAAAATGAAGTTGGCAGATGCCAATGAGTTTGTGATCTCTGCCTTTGGACGCTGTGGCAATGATGATAATGTGATCTCCGATGGACCGGAGTATGCACCGGGCATCAAGATGACCTGTATTACAATGAACGGAAAGTTATATGCGGAGACTTTAGAGGGAAGCAATGATCATAAAGGCACAGAATAAGGCAGTCCTGGAGTTTTTTTTTAGATACCGAGGGCAATGTAATCTCTTCCGTGGAGAAGACAGCAGAGAATGGTCAGGTGGTTTTTGACTTGCCGGGAAATGTTGCAAGTGTATTTTATCATCTGTGGATGGATTAGAAAGAGGTAAGCATATGGAAGAAAAATTATACGAATTTTCGGATGATGAGAAAGCCTGCGTGATCTTTTCAGCCCAAACTGCCACGCTATTGGTTTAACTATCTTTGGAGCGAGAAAGGCTACTGTGCGCAGATTTCCCAGAATGGGCATGGACGAAGTTATTACCTGAATGAGAAAGCGGATATGTGTATGCTGAATAATAATGATGCACGCTATGTTTATATCCGTGATGATGAGACTATGCAGAGTTGGAATATAGGTGCGGCACCGCTCAATGAAGAAGTGGAAAATTTCAAATGCACGCATCATCTGGGATATACAGAGTTGTCTTCTCAGGTGGATCAGATCACATCTTTCTGGTGCCTGTATGTGCCGAAGGATGCTTATCACGAGGTTTGGCGGATACGCATAAAAAATGAGAGCCAGCGGACAAGAAAATTGAGTGTTTTTGAGGCGACCAGTTTTGAACTGGAAGGCTTTTCCTATCCCAGATATTATGAAAATTATCGATGCATGGAAACACATTTTGATAGGGATTGAATGGGATTTACTGTTCTTCCGATCATCCTTTTGCTCCGCATAAGCGGTATAACGCATTCCTTGCTTCGTCGGAACCGGTTTTTGCTTTTGACGGAGATCTTTCAAAGTTTTGCGGCGGCGTAGGAACGATCACTAAGTTAGATGCGTCGGCATATGCACTCTTTCAACGTCCGGACATTGTTGTGAAGGGACTGGATTGCAGTAATTCCGAGGCGGCCTTATTTGTCCTAGGGGCAGTCCTGCAACATAAGATCGTCCTTGCGCCGGGTGAAAGTAAAGAAATTTATATGGTCATGGGAGAGCGAATCCGCAGAAGAAGCCATTTCTGTGGGCAGACAGTATAAAGAGAAAAAGGCTGTGGAGGACGGTCTGCAAAAAAGGCTTATCGCCTATAATGTGGATAAGTACAGCTCCCCTTATACTGAAACCCCGGATGTAAAGTGAACCATATCATGAAAGAGTGGATCAAAAAGCAGGTGGATTGCTGCATTGTCGGTAAGAAAGGAGTTCGAGACAATTTGCAGATTGCGGTAGGACTTTGAATTACCGGCAGGAAAAGGCAAAAGAAGAGATCTTAGAATGTTTACTCCATCAGTTTCAGGATGGTCATGCTGTCTTGACATGGTATCCATATGATGATACCTCGCTATTCGGATCAGCCGTTCTGGATCATATGGGCAGTGTGCGAACTGCTCAAGGAAACGGGGATCTTTCTCTCCTGGAACAAAAGATCTCTTGGCAGGATGGCGGTCAGGCAACGGTCATGGAGCATTTGCGCGCAGCGGTATCCTGTCTGATCCGTGATAAAGGAAAGCACGGTCTGGTCAAGATCTATTTTGCAGATTGAACGATGCCTTAAATATCACGACCGATCCGGAGGCAGAAAGCGTGATGCTGTCGGAACAGTTCTGTATGGCACTGCTGGAGATGGAAGCCTTTGATGCATTATATCGGCAATGAGGAATATGCCGTCTTTTTGCGACAGGAATATGAAAAATTGGCACAGGCGATCAACACCTATGCGTGGGATGGCAAATGGTATATGCGTGCCCTCAGTCAGGTGGAAAATATTGGTTCAAAGGATAGCGATGGGAGCAAGATTTATCTCAACGCGCAGACATGGGCGGTGCTGGCAGAGATTGTACCGCCGGAGCGTATGGCAGATGTGGTTGCTTCCGTGGATGGCATGGAAGGAGATTTTGGCTTTCCACTGAATATGCCAGCCTATGAAAAATATTCACCAAATGTAGGGCGTATGTCCGGCATGCTTCCGGGCTTGTTTGAAAATGGCGGTGTATATTGCCATGCGACCAGTTTTTAAGATCTTTATGGATTGTAAATTGGGACGCGCCAATAAGGCAATCCGTACTTTGAAAAGATCATGCCGGATAGTGAGCAAAACCCATCCAGCAATTCCGGGGCAGAACCATATGTGTTTACAAATTGCTACGCTACGCACCGGGATATTATGGCAAATCCTACTGGTCATGGACGACAGGTACATCGGCATGGGCTTTGCGCAGTATTTATGAAGGAATCATGGGTTTACAGAGAACTTACGAAGGTTTAAGGATTGCACCGTGTTTTCCGTCAGATTGGAATGAGGCGACAGTAGTGCGGCATTTCCGCGATGCAGATTATCGGATCTGCATCCATAATCCTATGCATCTGGAGCAGGGAGTAGCACATATTCTTATGGATGGCCAGGAGATTACAGGCGATATCCTTCCGGATATGCAGGACAACAAGGTGCATGATGTACAGGTTACCCTGTGCGGAAAATGATATTTACAATCAAAAAATGAAAAACATAATACATAGAATGATGCCTATGATAAAGTATAAGCAGAAACAAGGAGGAAGGTTCTATGGCAAAAACAAAATCTAAATCGGCGACGCATAACCCGAAAAAACACATGGAAATATGATCTGAAGAAAAATGGAGCGCTTTATCTGATTTTTTTTCGATCCCATTTACGTTTCTTTTGATCTTCAAATATATTCCCATGGTGGGGGATTCTGATGGCGTTTCAGGATTATAAGGTCGCGAAAAGGCTTTTATTTGGAAGTCCTTGGGTGGGACTGGATAAATTTAAGGAATTGTTTGCGGGAGCGCAGTTTGGCTATGCTTTTCGCAATACGGTCTATATGGCACTTTTTGAATCTGACACTGGATTTATCATTCCTGTTATTTTGGGACTTCTGATCAGTCAGGTCAGAAATAAAAGAACATCCCGTGTGGTACAGACAACTACTTATATGCCATATTTTGTTGCACCGGTCGTTGTGTGTACTTTGGCAAAGGAGTTTTTAAAAGAAGGTGGAGCCATTACCATGTTCCTGACTATGTTTGGACTCCCCTAACCAGAACTGGCTGGCAGTCAATTCACCGGTATTCTGGTTCATCAACTGTTTTCTGGGCATTTGGCAGGGAGCAGGATATGGAGCCATTGTTTACATACTGCCATCAATGGCATTGATCAGAATCTCTATGAAGCAGCCTGTATTGATGGAGCAAGCAGATGGCAGCGCTTATGGAATATCACAATCCCAAGTATTGTGCCACTGGTTGTTATGATGTTTACCATGCAGATTGGATTGGTATTTATGACAGGATTTGATAAGGTACTGCTTTTGTATATGCCGACAACTTATGAATTTTCAGACTGTCTGAGTACATACACCTATCGAATGGCATTTTCAGCAGGAAATGACTTTAGTTTATCAACAGCATCCGGTTTGTTGCAGTCTATTATCGGAACTCTGTTACTGATCTTTGGTAACAAAATGTCTGAGAAAGCAACGAAAATGTCGCTGTTCTAAGGAGGAATGAAAGATGGCTAGAAAACCGAAATACAAAGAAGGAATGGTCGTACACCCGAGTGTGGGAGAAAGAGTGGCGGATATTATCATAGACTGGTTCTTGTGGTTTGTATGGCATTGGCAATTATTCCGATGTGGCATACCTTGATGGCATCTTTTGTCCGATGGCAATTTGCTTCTGGCACATAATGGAGTCCTCTGGAAATGGGTGACAGCAGATGGAAAACCAAACTGGGGTGGATATCTAAAGACTTTGTCTTATGATGATATGGCGATTATCAAGAGTTATGTTTATACCATTTTATATGTGGTCGGCAATGTCTCGATCGGTCTGGTATTAAATGTGATCGCGGCATATGCGATCTATCGTAAGCCAAAGGCATCCGGGATCATGATGCTCTTTATCATTATTTCCCTTATGTTTAATGGAGGAACGGTACCGACCTATATGGTCATCCGTAATCTGGGTATGACTGGAACCGTATGGTCTATGATCCTGCCGGATTGTACCAACGCCATGTTTATTATTTTGACCCTGAATGCATTCAAACAGGTGCCAAAATCTACGATCGAAGCAGCCGAACTGGATGGCGCTGGACACTTTACCATCATGTTCCGTATTCTGCTTCCGCAGGCTATGGGACTTGTGACGGTAACCATGATCAATACAGCGATTCTTTCATGGAATGCATGGTTCAATGCAATGCTTTATATTCCAAGTGATAAGCTGTGGCCTTTGCAGTTATGGATCAAGCAGATCGTGGCAGACAATGCGACACTTACCACAGCAACATCACCGGATTGGAACCGTTATCTGGTATCTTACTGCGTGATCATTATTGCAACCTTGCCGGTGCTCATTGCCATGCCATTTGCGCAAAAAAGCAGTTACAAAAGGGATCTCTGCTGGGGAGCCGTGAAAGAATAAAGGATAGGAAAATATGATTAAAATTAGTGATATTACGATCGACTATCGTTCTTTATTGGAAAGGAAAGATACCATTTATTATATTGGATCAGTCAAAGCCAGTGCTTGGATTTTGCATGGAAAGTGATGAACAAAAGATTCGTGTAGAGAAGGCATGTATGTCCTTAAATGGATGGCAGGAGGAAATAGACGAAATCGCCTATGTTATCTATGGGGAGAAGAACTCCTGCCGATGCAGACATATACGATCCGTGTGCAGGTAAAAACGACAGACGGTAACCATACAGAAGCCCATGCGACCTTTGAAACAGGTCGCATGGAGCCTACCTTTGAAGGGGAATTGGATAACGGATACATCGATCATTAATACGTCACCCTTATCACCGAGACCTCTGGAATTTCGCAAAAGATCATTTTGCAAAAGTCGGTGAGATCCTTGAAAGTTATGGCAACAGCCATAGGATCTATGATCTGTATTGGGATGGAAAAACGGATCAATACAGAATACTTTGCACCGGGATTTACGGATTATGATCATCATTTACAATATGGTATCTACCCATTGGAAAATATCCAGCCGGGCACTTATGAGTTGCGGGCGATCGTCGCCGCTGGATGGGCAGTGGGACGGTCTACCTATATACAGGATACCAATAAGAGCGCATCTCTTTTGATGGCAGACAGGCAGGCTTTTTTTATCAGACGTTTTTGTGGAATACATGGATGGAACAAGTGAATGTCGGTACCGATGCGTCCTTTGAAGTGGCGCAAAGCGGGACATACCTTTTTGCAGATTTCTATGATGGTGAGATTTATGAGGCAGATCAAAGCCGTGCTGTCTACGCATGGAAAAAGGCAGAAGACACACAGTTGAAAGAAAAACCGACTATTCAAGTTCGCTATGGAGAGCCTGTTCTGGGACATGAGATCTTTGCGGGGAAAGTATATCGGACAGACCAGGGATGGAGAATTTTTATATGACTTTGGACAGAATTTAGCAGGAGTCATAAGAATGACGGTGCAGGCAAAAAGCAGGAGATGTCATTACCATCCGTCATGCGGAAGTTCTGGATGGTGATGATCTTTATGTGCAAAATCTTCGTTCTGCCAAGCAGATCATAGAATATCACTGCAAGGATGGAGAACAGACATATTCGCCGCGTTTTACCTATATGGGATTTCGTTATATTGCTGTCAAAGGCATCCGGCCGGAACAGATGCAGATAGAGGTACAGGCGGTTTATTCCGATCTTCTGGGAGATGGCGGTTTTTCCTGTTCCAATGAGGATCTGAACCAATTACAGAACAATATCGTATGGAGCGGAAAAAGTAACTTGGTGGATATTCCGACAGATTGTCCGCAACGCGATGAGCGGCAGGGCTGGACAGGAGATATTGCTTTGTTTGCTTCTACCGCATGTTTTAATTTTGCCATGGATCACTTTTTTTGATGAAATGGCTGAAGGACATGAAGGCAGAGCAGGGAAAAACAGGATCCATTCCTTTTGTTGTTCCCGTTAGAAAAGGTATCACACCGAGCATGACGACCAGTTGCTGGGGAGATGCCTGTATTATCGTTCCATACGAATTGTATCGATATAGTGGAAATGTGCGGATTTTGGAAGAAATGTATCCGGTCATGAAAAAATACATGAAGGATGTCCGCAGGTGGGCTAATATGGGGCTTCTTGCCAACAAGACACCTTATGTATTTTCCCTCCCATTTCAATTTGGTGACTGGTGTGCACCTTATGGCAGCCTGCCGGACTGGCTTGCAAAAGGAAAATGGACGGGAACTGCCTATTATGCGCATGCCTGTGATTATATGGAAAAAATTGCACGGATTCTGGGAAAAGACCGGGATGCGGATGAATACCGGAGATTAGGTGAGAAAGTAGCAGACACTTATATAGATAAGTTTATGCAGGGCAAGGGGCAAATGCCGGACGCGGAGGCTTTTCAGACGGGCTATGTCTTGCCTTTATATTTTTCCTTGGCAAAGGCTGAGAAGGTCAATCAGACAATGGTAGAAGAACTGTGGAAGTGTATCCAGGCGGATGGTGGACATCTGAAGACAGGATTTACGGCAACACCTTATTTATTGTTTGCGCTTGCGGATCATGGTTATGTAAAAAGAGGCATACAAACTTTTACTGGAGGACACCAATCCGTCATGGCTATATCAGATCCGAAAAGGTGCCACAACGACATGGGAGCAGTGGGACATTATTACAGAATCCGGTGAGATAAAAGAAGGATCCATGAACCATTATGCATATGGCGCTGTCGGAGATTTTTCTCTACCGCAGGGTGTGCGGTCTGGAAGCCGAGGGAGGCAGGCTATCGCCGGTTCCGGGTACAACCATTGGTGGGCGGCGATCTTTACTTTTGCTGAATGCTGGCACAGGTGCCCTTATGGGATCATCCGTGTGCGCTGGGAAAAGCGGGGGAGGATGATCTGTATGATCTGCAAGTGCAGGTTCCGGTGGGGACAATGTTTGTCGGGTAGTACTGGCAAATAAAGAAATTGAGATGGTGGAGAACGGAAAGTATGAGTTTACATGGAAAGAATAAAATTTATTTGGATGAAACGAGATCTGTAGAAGAAAGGGCAAAAGACCTGCTTTTGGATATGTCGCTGGAAGAAAAGATGGCACAGGTCAACTGTGTTTTCCCATTCGATAAAAAGCCATGGATCTTTGCATGGATCGCTGAGAGAGTGCCTTATGGTATCGGCGAGGTCAGTACCTTGGAAATGCGGCGCATACCGACCTTACAAGGCGCGGCGCAGTGGGTAAAAGATGTGCAGACGCTGGTTATGGAAAAGAGCCCGCATCATATTCCTGCGATTTTTCACATGGAGGGACTTTGCGGAGCCTTTATCCAGGAGGCGACCAGTTTTCCGTCCGGTATTGCCAGAGGGCATCTTTTTGATCGGATCTGGAAGAACAAATAGGATCTTGTGTAGCCGAGCAGGAATTGGCTTGTGGTATTACCCATATTCTGGCGCCGGTTCTGGATATATCTAGGGATTCCCGCATGGGTCGGCAGGGAGAAAGTTATGGAGAGGATCCTGCTCTTGCAAGTGCCATGGGGGTAGCCTATACCAAAGGAATTCAGGAAACAAGTGTAGATGGCAGACAGGCGGAAAGTGTGGCGAAGCACTTTTGGCATTTCATAACTCGCAAGGTGGAATCCATGGAACCCATAGTGATACACCGAAAGACTTTTTACAGGAAATATATGGAAAACCTTTTCAGGCGGCGATCAAGGAAGCCGGATTAAGAGGAATCATGCCTTGCTATTGCTCCATTGATGGAGAGCCGGCTTCTCTTTCTCATAAACTTTTGACAGACTTGTTGCGGGAACAGATGGGATTTGATGGTCTGTGCATCAGTGATTATGGTGGCATAGAAAATAGCCATAATTATCAGCGTATTGGTGAAAGTATGGCAGATGCAGGGGAGATGGCACTGGCTGCCGGTATGGATGTGGAAATGCCAAGTCCTGCCGGTTATGGCAAGGAATTACAGGAAAGATTTGCAAATCAGGCATTGGATATTGGCGTGTTAGATCAGGCGGTATATCGTGTCCTTTGTGCCAAGTTTCGCATGGGTTTGTTTGAACATCCTTACCCGCTTATGGATGACAAACTGGAAAATGTTTATCGGAAGGCGGATAAAGGAAAGCAGGCTGACCAGACAGTCAGCCATGGAATCCATGACACTGCTCAAGAACGACGGTATTTTACCTTTACGTAAAGATAAGATAAAAAAGATCGCTGTGATCGGTCCCCATGCGGATAATGCGCGTATGTTCTTTGGCGGTTATACGCACATATCTATGATGGAATCTATTTATGCGGTGGCGAACAGTATTGCAGGGGTTGCCGGGATTGAAAATACGACCGGTAAGACTATTCCAACGGTTCCGGGGACTGATATCCAGTTGGATAGGGGGAAGAGTATGATGCTATTTTGCGTACCCAGAAACCGGACTGTCCGTCTCTTTGGAATATTTGAAAGCGTATGCACCATCCTGCGAGATCGTATATGCCAAGGGCTATGATATTGCCGGTCAGGATCAATCAGGATTTGATGAGGCATTGCAGATGATCGGGCAGGCAGATCTGGCAATTCTTACTCTGGGAGGAAAATACGGCACCTGCTCTCTGGCATCTATGGGAGAAGGTGTGGATGCAACAGATATCAATCTTCCGGAGTGTCAGGATGCATTTATTGAACAGGCAGCGGAAATAGGCAAGCCGCTTGTGGGTGTCCATATCTTTGGTAGACCGATTTCTTCTGATATAGCTGATGAAAAATTGCATGCTATCCTTGAGGCATGGAATGGTGCTGAGTGTGGTGCGGAGGCGATTGTGCAGACCTTGTTTGGTGAGAATGATCCGGCGGGACGTTTGCCGGTATCGGTAGCATATAAAAGCGGACAGATCCCTATTTATTACAATCATCCGTGGGGGTCTGCGGAGTCACAGAGTGGCAGTATCGGCTTTGCAAATTATGTGGATATGTCGCATAGTCCGCGCTATCCGTTTGGACATGGCTTAAGTTATGCAGAGTTTTATTATCGGGATCTGCATATAGAAAATAGAGAAGTAGATACCATGGGCGACATTGTATGTAGTTTTTCTTGAAAAATGTGTCAGACTGTGCAGGTGATGAAGTGGTGCAGATTTATGTATCGATCGATTTGCATCCCGTACCAGACCGGTCATGGAATTGGCAGCCTTTGAGCGTATTCCTTTGCAACCGCATGAAGAAAAAGGAGATTATCTGTCACATTTCGCCGTCTCAACTTGCATTTTTAGATAAGGATATGAAGTGGAAGATAGAAAAGGGTGATATTGATCTTTTGATCGGAGCCTCCAGCAAAGATATCCGTCTGAAGGATAGCATTCGGATCACAGAAAATGCATGGATTGATGGCAGAGACAGAAGTTTCTATGGAAAGGTAGAGGTCAAATGAGAGTATATTGTAATCCGGTAAATGTACCCTATGCTTATCAGTTTAAAAAAGGATCCACGGGATCGGTATAAAATGACAGTCAACCGGGAGGCGGCAGATCCTTCGATGGTTATGTTTCAAGGCAAATATTATCTGTTTGCTTCTATGACAGGTTCGGTGTGGGTCTCTGAGGACATGGCGCATTGGGATAGTTATCCTTTGCCAGAAAATATGCCAATTTATGACTATGCACCGGATGTGCGTGCCATAGGTGAGTATCTGTATTTTACGGCATCTAGCCGGGATGTAAAGTGTAGTTTTTATCGCACCAGGATCCGATCCATGGGCCGTATGAAGAAATACCGGGCTATATGGATTATTGGGATCCGAACCTGTTCCAGGATGATGATGGCAGACTCTATTTTTACTGGGGATGCGCAAATGCGACACCTATCTGGGGGATAGAGTTGGATCCTGCGACCATGGAACCTATGGGCCAGAAAAAGATTCGATCTTTGGTGACCCATATCATATTGGTTATGAGCGCTTTGGGGAAAGATCATTGTGAAGAACCAAAGAGTCAGGCTGAGATTGATGCCCTATTTCAGGAATTTTTAGATCAATGCGGAGAAGATGCAGATAAGATCCCGGAAGCCAACAAGGCGATGATACGGGCAACCTATGCCGGAATGCCTTATATCGAGGGTGCATGGATGACAAAGCATGCCGGAAAATATTATTTACAATATGCTTGTCCGGGAGCGGAATTCAATGTTTATGCGGATGGGGTCTATGTGGCGGATGCACCGCTGGGACCTTTTCATTTAGCAGAGAATAATCCATTTTCGTATAAGCCGGGTGGCTTCCTGCCGGGAGCCGGACATGGATCTACCATGCAGGATCGCCGGGGTCAGTGGTGGCATACGGCAACCATGCGTATTAGTAAGAATCATGTATTTGAAAGACGAGTAGGCATTTGGCCGGCAGGCTTTGATGATGTGGGAAATCTCTATTGCAACCAAAGATACGGTGATTGGCCTTATATTATAGAAGATATAGAAAAAGGATCCATGGGCGCATCCGAGGTGGTATCTGCTCAGTTACCGGGCGAAGGTGACTTCCTCCGGGTGTGAAAAGGGACATGAGGCGGCATTGGTTGTGGACGAAAAATGTGCAGACATGGTGGAAAGCAAAAGATTTGGATGTAGAACCTTGGTTGTGTCTGGATCTGGAGACCTGTGATCATGTGCATGTGGTGCGATCGATTTTGCTGATGATATGGAAAACAGGATAGACTGTCCGGGAAGTCTGGTGGCAGGACCCGATATGGAACGTTATATAGACTGCAATATACATCCGACAAGATGGCTCTTTAGAGGATCTGCGGATGGCAGGGACTGGACGGTTTTGGCGGATAAGCGGCAAGCCCAGACAGACCTTCCGCATGATTATGTGGTATTTGAAGATGGCATAGATCTGCGTTTTATCAAATTGACGATCATAGATGTGCCTTATCATGTTTTACCGAGTGTCTCAGGAATACGAGTCTTTGGAAACGGGGATGGTAAACGACCGGAGATGGCGAGGGTTCAGGTAGAACAAACCGATGCAAGAGATATGGTAGTATCTGCTGTTTCAGATGAAAGCGTTTGTGGATATAACATTTTATGGGGGCATGCACCGGGAAAACTTTATCATAGTTGTATGGTTATGGGAGCATGTCAGGCATATAAAGTGGGAGCACTCGTAGAGGGGCAGTCCTATTATGTAAGAGTGGATGCTTTTAACAAAAATGGCATTACGCATGGAAAAGAAATTTGCCTTCCTATGGTATGATAGTAAAAACGTTATACACAGGAGGATATAGAATGCATCCAGTATATTTTGTGAGACATGGAGAGAGTGAATGGAATGTTGCAGACCGTATCTGCGGGCAGACGGATGTAGCCTTGACAGACCTGGGGCATGCGCAGGCAATTGCGACCGGGCAAAAGATCGCCAAAGCAGGGATTGCCATAGATGAGATCCTGTATTCGCCGCTGAGCCGGGCTGCGGAGACGGCGCGGCATGTTTCGGAGATGACAGGCGTGCCTATGCGCATGGAACCGCGTCTGGTGGAACAGAATTTCGGCAAATGGGAAGGAACTTCGCCAAGAAATGCTGTGGACTTCTTTGAGGCAAAAAAAAGCAGTTTGTATGCCGCCACGAGGGCGGGGAGTCTATGCTGCAGTTAGCCCAGCGCATTTACAATCTTTTGGATGAATTGGGCAAAGAGGCGGATAAGACCTATATGCTCGTTGCTCATAATGGCATAGCGCGTGGTCTGTTCGTATTTTCACGATATGACAAATGAGGAGTATGCCTCATATGGTGTGAAAAATTGCAGCCTGACAAGATTTGATTTTGACTAAGGCTTTATTTTGGCATGGTCGAGGGCATCCTCGATCGCCATCATAAGGACCTCGGTCGTGTACTGGTTGTTGGCTTCGTATGTAATATTGTCCAGAGACTGTGACTCATGATCTGCTGGCTGATGTTACTTAGCGCCGGCTGCATGAGTGGGTACATGGTTGCAACGGACTCCTCCAGATTGACAAAGGAAATGTCATTGATATGGTTGGAATCGACGACGACCTGGACTTCGATGGCACTGTCGTTCATGGTAAATCCGGCAGTATATACGCCGGGCATGTAGATGGTTTCCTGCACAGGCTCCGGTTTCTCGTGGCTGGAAAACATCCAGCATAAGAGAATGACAAGCAGTACGCCAAGACCGGCAAATACCGCAGTATATATTAATTCTTTTAGATGAAATACGACGATTTTGGTTTTCTTGCTCACGATAATTCCCCAGTTTTCGGTGTCTAGTAGAGTATATGAAAAAAAGTTAAAAAAAATTCTTATTTTTTTGTTGACAAACTATAGGAGGTTATATATAATAATTTTTGTCGTCACGGAGATGACATAATAAATGCGACAGTGGCTCAGTTGGTAGAGCACCTCCTTGCCAAGGAGGAAGTCGCGTTCGAGTCCCGTCTGTCGTCTCTTGTATGAGGAACGAATTTGATTCGTTCCTTTTTGCGTAATAAGGAGATTTTTAAGACAAAAAGAAAAACCATCTCGCCCCGATTAGTGCGGTCGCGAAGATGGTTTTTCTTATATTATGGTAACTTATATTTTACTCATCAGTAAACATATAGACTTCTCCTGCTGTGGATAGGGTCAGATCATCGGTGTTTGTGATCATGCCCATGTCGATCATCGCCTGCAAGGTATGGGTGCAGTCCGGTGTCGGGTGGATATATAAATGTGCGGTCATATCTCCATTTGCGGCAACTGCTTCCTTTGGTCTCCTCAGCGACCGCTGTTTTGGATAACGGAGACAGGGCGCCGGTGACGCTAACGTAGTTTGTAAATAAACTTAAGGAAGAACGACCGGTGTAGTAGAAGGAATACTTGGTGCGATCCAACAGGATCGGTTCCGGGATCTTAGGACAAGATCGAAGGAATCCGAGTAGCATGGCGCGCTGGCGTCCGATCTGTGATCTTGTAGTTGCCTTCCTTAATATCCTGCACAAATGCCTCATAGAGATTTTGCAACTGGGCATTCGTGTAAGTCTTTTTTTCTTCGATCCATCGTCCGGGGCGTCAAAAGGATAAAAAGTCACATCCTCTGCCTGAAGTTCTGCATAGTTTTTGAAATACCATGGGTCAAGATGGCATCCTTGTCGTTAAAGAGTGACAGGAGTTTTTGACAGGTATTCTGATATGTTTCGACTTGCCGGCATAATCCGGCAGACGGTAAGAACGGCTCAGTGAACTGCCGTCTTTAAAATGGTAGGAAATATCCAAAAAATCCATAAGGCTCGCTGCAATGTCTGGAATAATCTAAAAGTTCTTCTTTTCATTTACGATCTCTTTGTGCATCGAAATGAAATCCGCAATCTCATCGGCATCTGTAAGAGCATAGGTGGTCTCTCCCATCGTCATGTCTACTTCAAAAACATCGGATGCTGTCGGAACCTGTCTTTCGATACCAAATACATCAAAACGCACGCAGAGCAGGAAGGCGAAATGACGCCGGTGTAAATGCAGCAGTATTTCATGTACCGCCTTTTCCATACATGTCTGGTTCGGTCAATCAGCATCTGTATTATGAAATAAAGGATCACACCGATGCCGAGACATAGGATCGTGATGCTGATAAAAAATACCGTCTCATTCTCGGGAAGGAGATTGGTTAAGGCATAACCGATGCCGACGGTTGCCAACAATGAGGCGAAAAAAGGTCATACCCAGTGTAAATACCGGTTTCATAAATGGCACTGCGATAAAATCACCACAGGTTTCCAAGGCTTTATGCTGGTAAAGCAGGTAAGCGAGTCCGGCAAGCCCAATGCCGACTAAGGCATAGACCAGCAGGGTAGGCAGAGCCTCCGGCAGGATATGATAGATCCGGTAGGTGGCATCATTGATATAAATTCCGGTATGATGCGGCAGATAGGCTGACGGCGTCATATAGAGCAGTTTGTTCCGGTAAATATCCGAAGAATAAACACCGAAACAAAGGAAGGATAAAAGCACGCGGATCACGACCTCAGCCGCCATAAACATAAAATTGAAGATCCAGTAGAAGATGAAATTTGTAATCAACTGTCCACCGATCATGGCGGTAAACATGGCTATGCCTAAAAAGCATAGATCATAAGCAATCATGCAAAGCATCCAATACCATGGAATCCATACCAGACTTCCGGCACCAAAGACAAGATAGAGGATGGTATCGATCAGGGTTACTGCCAGTTGCGGCAGGAGAGTAAGCGTCAAAATAGAAGCAATACCGGTTGAAAACATGATCTTACGGTTGACCGGGAAAGCATGCATCATGTTGCAGGACCGTCTTTGGTATAAATAGGAAAAGACAGCCAAGGTCACTAAGATCATGTAAATAGCAACAAAGATTGGTACATTTCTGTTCATCACCCCTTCATACAAATCCTGATGTGTTTTTAGGGTCTGATATAGGCGTCCGGGGACTTTTGCATATTCAGGCGGTTTACGAGCATATTGCAGGACATACTGATAAAAAGAAATGCAAAGTAAAGAAGCGGAAAAGCCACAAAGCGAGTCAGATTTTTCCTGTATATGGTCTTGTTAAAAAGGATGTTTTTGACTTCATAATGTTCTCCTTCCATTTCATAGATAAAGATTTCTTCCAGGCTCAGAGGAAGAACATCTAAAAGCAGTGGATGCAAGGCTGCCATTTTTTCCTGCGCCTCCCGTGGCTGACCTTTTAAGATCGGGGTAGAAACACGCCCGTTGGTCACGGAATGTAAAACCTGCAGTCCCTCCGGGATCGGTGGAAGATCGCCGTCAAAGGCAACCTGCACTTTGGTGACACTGCTCTGTAAATTGTCTAAAGAGCGTTCCAATATGATATGGCCATGGCTTAGGATGCCGATGTGATCGCAGACGTCTTCCAACTCACGCAGATTGTGTGAGGAGACAAGTACGGTCGTTCCACGATCAGCAACTTCGCCCATGATCAGGCTCCAGATCTGTCGGCGCATGACCGGATCCAAGCCATCGACCGGTTCATCCAAAACGAGCAGGGCAGGATGGATGGACAGAGCCAGAACAAATGCCACCTGCTTGATGGTACCCTTGGAAAAAGACCGGATAGGTTTCTTGAGGTTTAACATAGGAAAACACTTGCAGATCTTATAAAAAATACTGCTCGTCAAAACTCGGATATAAGCCCTTGTAGTAATGCATCATATCAAGCGTGGTCGCCTGTGCAAAATAAAAGATCTCATCTGGGATGTAGGCAATTTTTTCTTTTGATAGACGCATTTTCCCGGATGTTTTCACCGTCAATGAGGATCTCGCCTTCGTCTGGGCGGTAGGCACCGACGATATGACGGATGATAGTGGACTTTCCGGCACCGTTGGGACCGACCAGACCATAGATGGCACCCTTAGGTACATGCATCTGCAAATGGTCGAGGGCTTGTGTGCCATGGAAAGATTTGGAAACATTATTGATCTGAATCATCTTTTGCCACCTCCTTTTGCCAGCACTTCAATGCGTTCTTTTAATTGCTCCTTGTCTTCGCTTAAGAAGAGAAGTTCTTTTTACGATCTCGTCAAATTTTTTTTAGCAATTCGTCATTCCTCCCGGCTGAAATATCTTTTCTGTCTGCAGCAAAACTGCCACGGCCTGTGATCGTGTAGATGTAACCTTCCTGCTCCAATTCACGGAACGCCTTGGCGATGGTGTTGGGATTGATCGCCAACTGGCTTGCAAGTTCGCGCACGGAGGGAAGTTTTTCATCGGTAGCAATCGCTCCGGTGATCACGAGACGCTTTAAGCCATCCTCGATCTGTTCGTAGATGGGTTTGGAGTCCCGATAGTTTAGTTGAATCATAAAAGGAATCACCACCTTTACCATTTCTGAAACTGTATTAGTTGTACTAGTACACTTATAACACGCTTTGCTAGGATATGTCAATAGCCTGTGAAAATGCATAAAAAAAACACTTCACAACATGAATTTGTGAAGTGCCTGTATGTCTTGTATCAATATGTATATGAACTAGTCTTGCAAAGAAGAAAGATACTCTGTCGATCTGAGGTATCTACACTGTAATAAGTAGGGGTTTCAGCCTTTTTTCTCCTCGTATTTTGTGTGTGCAGAAACTCCTGCCCATACAACGATAGCGACTGCCACAACAATACCGCCTACAGCAAGAAGGATGTGTTCCATCTTTTGCTTTTTGAGGATCTTCTTACGGTTGTGTTTCTGTTCTTTGCGTAAGTCAACTTTTTCCTGGCTCATTCTGTCTTACTCCTTCGATCAAAATTCTCTTATTAATATAATCCTTTTTACGACAAAAGGCAACTTCTTTTGTTGCGCTCCTGGGATAAATTCGCTACAATAAATAATAATATGGCATTGCTATACATTGATAGAAATGATATATGATTTGACATAAAGATGGGAGGAAATGACAAGTGAGTCTAGCGATCAGATTTTTGTAGATATGTGTAATGATATCATTACGAATGGAATTAGCACCGAAGGAGAGAAGGTGCGACCAAAATGGGAGGATGGCACAAGCGCTTATACCGTAAAAAAGTTTGGTGTCGTGAACCGCTATGATCTGTCAAAGGAATTTCCGGCTATCACACTTCGTAGAACAGCCATCAAAAGTTGTACCAATGAGATGCTCTGGATCTGGCAGAAAAAGTCCAACAATGTGCATGACCTCAAGAGTAGTGTCTGGGATGAATGGGCAGATGAGACAGGCTCAATCGGCAAGGCTTATGGTTATCAGCTGGGGGTAAAGCATAAGTATAAAGAAGGTATGATGGATCAGGTAGACCGCGTGATTTATGATCTGAAAAACAATCCTTTTTCACGTCGTATCATGACAAATATTTATGTACATCAGGATCTGTCAGAGATGCATTTATATCCTTGTGCATATTCGATGACATTTAACGTGACGACAAGACCGGGCAGTGACAAACTGGTGCTCAACGCCATTTTAAACCAGCGCTCCCAGGATGTGCTTGCCGCCAACAACTGGAATGTATGTCAGTATGCCGTGCTTATGCATATGTTGGCACAGGTGTGTGATATGGAAGTGGGAGAACTTGTACATGTGATCGCAGATGCACATATTTACGACAGACATATTCCACTCGTGCAGGAACTGATCACCAGAGAGCAGCATCCGGCACCGAAGTTCTGGCTGAATCCGGAGATCAAGGATTTTTATGCCTTTACCGAGGATGACATCCGTTTAGATGATTATGTGACAGGACCACAGATTAAGAACATACCGATTGCAGTATAAGGAGTAGATATATGAACATCATCGCATCAGCAGACAATAATTGGGCTATTGGCAAGAACAACGAACTTTGATCCGTATTCCGCAGGATATGAAGCGTTTCCGTCAGATGACAACAGGGAAAGTTGTTGTCATGGGACGAAAGACTTTAGAGAGTTTTCCAAATCAGGCACCCCTCAAAGACCGCATCAATATTGTATTGACGGCAAACCAAATTATGAGGTCAAAGGAGCGTGATCGTACATTCCATGGACGAATTGCAGGAAGAATTGCAAAATATAATTCCGAGGATATTTATGTGATCGGTGGAGACAGTATTTACCGGCAGATGCTGGATCTTTTGCGATACAGCCTATATCACAAAAGATCGATTATGCCTATGAAGCCGACGCACATTTGCCAAATCTGGAAAAAGATCCGGCATGGTCGATGACTGAGGAGAGCGAGGAGCAGACTTACTTTGATGTAATCTACACCTATCAGATATATAAGAGAGGTTGATCATAATATGGACATCACGGGAAGAAAATTATTTGTAAAAGCATTACAGGAAGAAGGCGTAGATACTATTTTTGCTTATCCGGGCGGAATGGTAACCGATATTGTGGATGAGTTGTACAAGCAGGATTCAATCCATGTTGTTTTGCCTCGCCATGAGCAGGGACTGATTCATGAGGCAGAAGGATACGCTAGAGCAACAGGACGCGTCGGTGTATGTCTGGTGACCAGTGGACCGGGGGCAACCAATACGATTACCGGTATCGCAGATGCACATTACGACAGTATTCCGCTTGTCATCTTTACCGGTCAGGTGCCGCAGAGCCTGATCGGAAACGATGCCTTTCAGGAAGTTGATATCGTTGGTATGACGAGAAGCATTGTAAAATATGGTGTGACTGTGCGTGACCGCAAGGATCTGGGAAGGATCATCAAGATGGCATTTCAGATCGCAAGTTCCGGCAAGCCGGGACCGGTATTGATCGATATCCCAAAGGATATCCAGACCCAGAACGGACCGGCAGGATATCCGGATCATGTGGATATCCGCGGCTACAAGCCAAATGAGACCGTACATATCGGGCAGTTGAAAAAGGCGTACAAATGCTTAAAATGCAAAGCAGCCTTTGCTTTAGCAGGCGGCGGTGTTAATATCTCAGGGGCACAGGAACTTTTGACGACCTTTGCGGAAAAGATGCATATACCGGTTGTCACGACCGTTATGGGCAAGGGAGCCATCCCAACAGACCATCCTCTATATGTGGGGGAACAGCGGTATGCATGGAGATATGCCGCAAATATGGCGGTCAGCGAATGCGATGTTCTTCTCGGTTGGCACAAGATTCAACGACAGGATACGGGCGATCTGAACGAATTTGCACCAAAGGCAAAAGATCGTACATCTGGATATTGATGCATCTTCTATTTCACGAAATGTCGTTGTGGATGTGCCGGTCGTTTCGATGCCAAGATCGCGCTGGAACGTCTGGTGGAATGGGCAGAAGCCAAGAATACGGACAAGTGGCTGGCAAAGATTGGCATGTGGCAGGAAGAAAATCCGCTGGAAATGCGACGAGACCATGGACTTTCGCCACAGATGATCATGGAAGCCATCAACGATACTTTCCCACAGGAATTGTACGTGACGGATGTCGGACAGCACCAGATGTGGGCAACGCAGTATATTACCATGCCGAGAGGCAAGCAGATTATCACTTCCGGTGGTCTCGGAACGATGGGGTTTGGTTTCCCGGCAGCAGTGGGCGCCAAGATCGGAGCACCGGACAAGGATGTTGTCTGTATTACAGGAGACGGAGGCATGCAGATGAACATGCAGGAAATGGCGACCGCTATTTGCGAAAAAGTGCCACTGACCATCTGTATTTTGAATAATAATTATCTGGGCATGGTGCGCCAGATGCAGCAGTTGTTCTATGGCAAGCGTTATGAGATCGCCTGTCTGCGCCGACAGATCGGATGTCCGGACGGTTGCAAGGGACCGAATGAAGCGTGCCCGCCATATGTCCCGGATTTTGTGAAATGGGCTGAGAGTTATGGGGCGCATGGACAGCGCGTGACTTCTTTGGAGGAGGCAAAAGCGGCGCTGGCTGAGGCAAAAAGAGCGGACAGATGCACCTACGGTGATAGAGTTTATGATTGCAACAGAGGAACTTGTTCTTCCTATGGTAAAGAGCGGTAATCCTATGAGCGAAATGATTTTTGAAATAAGGAGGTGTCAGATATGGGAATGAAAAATCGATGGATTGCACTCTATGTAGAAAATCAGGTGGGCGTTCTGGCGAAGGTGTCCGGTTTTTCTGCAAAGTGCTATAACAAAGTCTTTACCGTTGGCACGACCGAGCATGAAGATGTCTCGCGCATGACTATCTGTGTTACCAGTGATGACATCACCTTTGAACAGATCAAAAGCAGTTAAACTGCATGGTGGAAGTCATCAAGGTGATCGACCTGACGCATGTGCCTTTGCACATGAAAGAGATTTATGCCAAGGTCAAGGGGCTTGACAATGAGGGCAAGGAAGAAGTCTTTCGAATCGCGCAGGTCTTCAACGTCAACAATGGCAATGTTAAAGTGGCGGACATCGGCGAGGACAGTGTACTTTGGAATGTACGCTGACAGACCACAGAAATGACGATCCGATCACACTTTTGAAAAAAGCAGTTCAAGAGCAAGGTTGAGATCGTGCGGGGCGGTGCGGTTGCGATCGAGGCAATCTCTACATCCTGCCGATAAAGATGAGGTTTGATATGAAAAAACTTTGGAAAAAGTGTCTGGTTCTTTTCTTGTGTTTCTGCGTGATGTGGAGCGCAGGGGGCATAGGCAATGTCTACGCTAAGTCTCTGGAGGAGATCAGACAGGAACAATTAGAAAACAAAAAAGAAAAAAGGACGAGGCAGAGAGCCAGAAGAACGATGCACAGAAAGTTGTTGACGATCTTCAGGACGAGGCAGACGATCTTGGCGCGACCTATAACTCATATAACAAGCGTTTGCAGAGCGTCAACCAGGAGATCACGGATACGCAAAATGCGATCGAATCTGCCAATGCCAGCATTAGTCAGTTGGAAAAGGAACTGGCTGAGGCAGAGGCGGCAGAGGCTGAACAGTATGAGGGGATGAAGACCCGTATCCAATACATGTATGAGAACGGATCCCAGTCGCTTTTGACCACCCTTCTGGAGAGTGGGCTCCATGGTAGAATTTTTGCAGAGAGCCGAGTATGTGTCCTCTATCACTTCCTATGACCGAAAGATGATGAACTCCCTATGCAAAGTTGCAGGAGACCATCAAGGAAAAGTCGGCAGCACTTAGTGATAAAAAAGACAGAACTTTCTGCCTATAATGATACGCTTTCTGCAAAGCAGGATGAACTTGACGATCTGGTCAATGATGCCGGCAATGCCTACAGTGCCAAGAAGGGCGAGGTGTCAGCGGCACAGATGTCCGTGGAAGAATACAATGCCAAGATCCAAGAGTTCCGGGACAATGAGACAGCATTAGAGGGAGAGGCAGCAGCAGCGCAGGCAGCCCTGGCACAGCGCATCCTGCAGCAGCAACAGCAACAAACAGCAGCAAGGGGGAGCCTACAGGTGGAGACGGCAGTGATGGATCCGATGCAGGTAATGCAGGAGATGTGGGCAATACACCGCAGATTCCTACGGAAAATACTGGTGGCTCGATCTCTTATTCGGATGCTGACCTGAAACTGATGGCTGCGATCATCCAGGCAGAAGCCGGAGGCGAGTCCTATGCAGGACAGTTGGCAGTCGGAACCGTTATTATGAACCGAGTCAAGAGTTCCCTGTTCCCCAATACCTTATCGGGGGGTCATTTATCAGACCAACCAGTTCCAGCCGGTACGAGACGGGCATCTAGCCCTGATCCTGGAGCGTGGATCGAATGAATCCTGCACCAATGCCGCCAGACAGGTTTTGAATGGCTACCGGTCGGGCGACTGGCTCTTTTTCATGAAGAAGTGGGCTGATTATTACGGCATCACGGGATATACTATGATTGGAAATCATGCGTTCTTTAGAAATTGGGAGCAAATTAGAAAAAACGTGGATACTTTTTCTGAGGGAAGGTGTCCGCGTTTTTGTGCTATAAGAAAGAGAAAATGATTTATTAAATTTTGATTAGTGTTTATAATAAAAAAAGACTTCTATATGAAGCCTTTAAGCACACCCTGTGCTGCTGGAAAAACCAGTGAATTGAATAAATTTTTATTTGAACTCGCAGTGTAAATTTGTAGGGGAACTACAATTTACATTTGTATGGTAGCGCAAAGATGGAGGAATGTCAAATGAAAAATGAAAAAGTACTATTTAGGATTGGACATTGGAACGGATTCTGTGGGCTATGCTGTGACAGACACAGAATATCGTTTGTTAAAGTTTCATGGGAGTGATGCATGGGGCAGTCATGTATTTAGTGCGGCTGCCCTTTGTGATGAGCGTAGAAATTTTCGCTCTGCGCGACGCAGACTGGATCGAAGACAACAGCGCGTGCAACTTTTGCAGGAAATCTTTGCAGATGAGATCTCAAAATTGATTCACGCTTTTTCCTGCGTTTATCAGAGAGTTATTTATGGCGTGAAGATACAGCAGACAGGTATATTTTCTTTAATGATAAGGAATATACAGACGTTCAATATATGGGAGAATATCCGACAATTCATCATCTTATTTCGGATTTAATGCATGATAAAAAGAAACATGATGTGAGGCTGGTATATTTAGCATGTGCATGGTTAGTTGCGCACAGAGGACATTTTTTGAATCAGATCAGTGTGGAACATATGGATTCATTGCTGGATATTCAGGAAGTATATCAGAATTTCCTGGGATTTTTATAGAAAATGGTTTTGAAAATCCGTGGTCATCAGATGCGCAGGCTATTGGTGCGATTTTAAAAGAGCATGTGAGAGTGACAGAAAAACATAATCTTCTAGCGGCAACTATATTGGATGATAGAAAGCCAAATAAGAATGTAAGCGAAACTTTTCCATACAGTGAATATCATATTATTCGTTTACTGGCTGGAGGAACTTGTAAATTACAGGATTTATATGGAAAAGATGAGTATGAAGCCTTTGGCTCTCTTTCACTTGAGATGGATGATGATAAAATGGCGGAGATCATGGTCAATATCGGAGATGATTATGAACTGATTTCTGTATTACGCAATTTACATGATTGGAGTGTGCTGGCAGAAGTTTTAGATGCGGAATCCGGAATTACAACGATTTCGGAGGCAAAAGTGAAAATATATGAGCAGCATAAAGCGGATCTTAAGACATTAAAATACTTTATACGTAAGTATTGTCCAACAAAATATGATATGGTTTTTCGTGAAGCACGAAATGACAACTATGTGGCCTATTCCTATCATGTCAACCGAGATATAGCAGACCAGGTCAAAAGCAAGGCGGATGTTGAAACTTTCTCGAAGTTTCTTGAAAAATAGTAGGAAAATTCAGCCAGATGAAGAGGATGAAGCCGCTTATCAGGAGATGTATGGACGGCTGGAATTACGACAGTTTTTGCCAAAACAAAAAAATACGGATAATCGTGTGATTCCCGCATCAGTTGTATGAATATGAATTAAAGAAAATTCTGGACAATGCAAGCAAGTATTTACCATTTTTAAAACAGAATGAAGATGGAATTTCAAATAAAGATAAGATATTAAGTGTATTTAAGTTTAAAATCCCATATTATGTTGGACCACTGAATACAAATTCTGATTTTGCATGGATTCAGCGCAAAGCAGGAAAAATTTGCCTTGGAATTTTCAGAGCATGATCGATGATGATGCGAGCGAAGAAGCATTCATAAAAGATGACAAATCAATGTACATATCTTCCAGGAGAAGCAGTTTTGCCGAAGGATTCTTTATGCTATCAGAAGTTCATGGTTTTGAATGAGATAAATAATCTAAAATAGATGGTAGAAAGATACCGGTAGAAGCCAAGCAGGGACTATATACATGTCTTTTCTTAAATATAAGCGTGTAAAGAAAAAAGCAGATTGAGGATTATTTTGATCAGTAATGGATATTTAGATAAAAATCACAGAGAGTCTGAGCGGAATTGATGTGACGATCAAATCATCATTATCTTCCTATCTTTCTTTCAAGCGATTGTTGGATAAGAAGATACTGAGTGAACAGGAAGTGGAGCGGATTATTGAGAGATCTTCGTATGCAGAAGATAAAGGTCGTGTAGGAAAGTGGTTACGAAAGAATTATCCGGATTTGTCAGATGAAGATGTCACATATATTTGCAAAATAAAAAACCAAAGATTTTGGAAGACTATCACGCAAATTCTAACTGGCATGGAAGGGGTTTGCAAAGCAACAGGAGAGATAGCGACCATTATCAACATAATGTGGGAAACCAATGATAATCTGATGGAATTGTTATCAGAACGATATACTTTTGTAGAGACAATTGATGCATGCAGAAAAGAGTATTATACGGGAAGAAAGCAGACATTAGAAGAACGTTTAGATGAAATGTATGTATCAAATGCAGTTAGAAGACCAATATATCGTACCCTAGATATCGTAAAAGATATTGAAAAAGCATTTGGAACACCTGAAAAATCTTTGTTGAGATGGCGAGAGGAGGATTACCAGAGCAAAAAGGAAGACGGACAAAATCACGTTATCAGCAGATTCTGGATTATTATGCAAAGTGCCGGGAAGAGGATGTTCGCGATTTGAAACATCAGTTAGAGACCATGGGCGAATACGTGGATAATCGTTTGCAAAGTGATCGGTTGTTTTATATTTTTATGCAATTCGGGAAATCGGCATATAGCGGAACTCCTATCTCGATTGAGCGTTTAATGGCAGGTTCCAAAGAATACGATATCGATCGTATATATCCACAGGCATATGTTAAGGATGACAGCATTATCAATAATAAGGTATTAGTGCTGTCAGAGGAAAATGGTGCAAAACAAGATGTTTATCCGATCAAAGCAGAAATTCGCAACCAAATGCAAAGTACATGGGCATACTGGCATCATTTGGGGAACCATTTCAGATGAAAAAATACAAACGACTGATTCGCTCAACTCCATTTACAGAGGACGAAAAGTATGGATTTATCAACCGTCAGTTGACAGAAACGTCGCAGTCCACAAAAGTAGTAGCCGAATTGCTGAAGGAAAGATTTCCACAGACGATAATTGTTTATTCTAAGGCAGGACTGGTTTCTGAGTTTAGACATGAGTTTGATCGTATAAATCACGTACATATAACGATCTGCATCATGCGGTGGATGCGTATTTGAACGTGGTGGTAGGAAATGTGTATCATATGCGATTTTTTCGCGTCAATGGTTCCGTGTCGAGTCCAGGTATAGTGTTAAGACGAAAACATTATTTACACACACTGTTAAATGTCAGGATCAAATTGTTTGGAACAAGGAAGAAATGTTACCGCGAGCACTTAAAACAGCAAAGAAGAATACGGCTCACTTTACCAAGTATGCAAGTTTTAAGACTGGTGGATTATTCGACCAGCAACCAGTAAAGAAGGGAGCAAACTTGATACCATTAAAGGCAGGACTCCCAACGGAAAAATATGGTGGCTACAATAAAGGCGGGGGTTATGTTTTTTATTCCGGTACGCTATAAGGCTGGGAAAAAGACAGCATTGATGATTTTATCTGTTGAGTTAATATATGGAAAGCGATTTTTAGAAGATGCATCCTTCGCAAAAGAATATGCAAAAGACAGATTGCAACGCATTTTAGGAAAGAAGGTAGACGACGTGACTTTCCCATTAGGTATGCGACCATGGAAGGTAAATACAGTGCTATCACTGGACGGATTTCGTGCATGTATTACAGGTGTTGCTAGTGGTGGGACAAAATTGATTGCACAGCCAATTATGCAGTTTTCGTCGGATGAATACTGGAAGTATTATCTGAAAAAAAGTAGAGGTTAACGGAAAAAGTATACAATAACCCACGATACGTTTATGATGTGGACTATGATGTAGTGCAGGCAGAGGATAATTTGAAATTATATGACCTCTATATAGATAAATTGCAAAATACCATTTACAAAAACGAATCAACTCTCCATTACAACTTCTTATAGATGGGAGGAACGGTTTATAGGATGTAATGTAATAGAACAGTGTCAGGTGTTGTTAAATATTCATCAGGTGTTTGGCAGAATGACGGCGGGATGTAATCTGGGAAAAATAGGTGGAAAAGCGCATAGTGCTGCAACGGTGAATTTTAGTAGTACAGTATCAAACTGGAAAAAAAAAGAATTATTCAGATGTACGCATTATTGATCAATCGGCATCTGGATTGTGGGCAGTGGTTTCGGATAACATTTTGGAGTATGTATGAGTTGGCGAGTGGTAGTCATTGAAAGTCAATCAAATTAGATTACAAGATGGGGTATCTGGTCGTACGTGGATTGGAGACAAAACGTGTTCTTTTTAGATGAAATAGCGGTGCTTCTTATAGAGAATCCTGCAGTTTCTATGACAGGTGTCTTGATTGCGGCGTTGACGGAAAAGAAAATAAAAGTAATCTTCTGTGATGCAAAACGAAATCCCTATTGCGGAATTGGTACCTCATCATGGTTGCCATGACAGTTCAGCCAAGATTCGTTCACAAATAGCGTGGGAACAGACGGTGAAAGATAGTATCTGGCGAGATATTGTAAGTGAAAAAATACGAAAACAGGCAGATTTTCTCCTGGAAATAGGATGTTCGGAGCAGGCAAGGATGCTATCCGGTTATACAGAACAGATTGAACTTGCGGATACGACGAATCGTGAAGGACACGCTGCAAAGGTGTATTTTAATGCACTTTTTTGGAATGGAATTTACCAGAAGTGCCGATATAGCCATCAATGCTGCGCTAAACTATGGTTATAGCATGATTCTTTCGGCATTTAATCGGGAAATCAGTGCGAAGGGATATTTGACACAATTGGGAATCTCTCACAATAATATGTTCAATCATTTTAATTTGTCCAGTGATCTGATGGAACCATTTCGTATTTTGGTCGATCGGCTTGTATATCAAATGCAGCCGGTGGAATTTGATACAGAAAAAAAAACATGAAATGTGGCGCATCATGGAAAAAAAGTGAGTATTGATGGACAGAGTCAGTTTGTAATGAATGCTATTAAGATATATACAAAAAGCGTATTGGATGCAATTAATGATGGAGATGCTTCGCTTATAAAGTTTTATGGTATGTTGTAGCGAAAGCATTTGGGAGATAAAATGGCAGGGTTTCGATTTATGAGGATGTTAGTCTTTTTGATTTACCGACATTTACAACGGAAGACAAACGGCAATATCGGCAGTTTCGAAAACTGTTGATAAAAAATGGATTTATTATGTTGCAAGAATCTGTATATTGCAAAATGATGACAAGCCCATCTATGGAAAATTCGATTAAGTTGCTTATTCATAAGAATAAACCGTCACAGGGAATCATACAGACGCTGGTTGTAACAGAAAAGCAATTTGTCAAGATGGATTATGTAGTCGGAGAGTATACAGGCGATGTGATCGATACAGAGGAAAGGCTGGTTGTGTTATGAAAGTATATATTCCACAAATAGATAGCACAGTTACGTGTGAAGCGGGGTGTTGCCAGACAATCGTGATTGAGAATCAAAAGTATTGTGTGATATTCTAAATGATTTGGCTGACCAGTCGCAAGGAGCAGAAGGAAAAATAGTTTTATCGAATGAGGATAAAGTTCTTCCAATGGCAAAACATGCAGAAATGATATCACAGTTTATCCCTTTTGATATGAATCAAAAGGACTCATAACAAAGATTGTCAATCGGATGCAACAACGGGCAACAGGAGAAGATTATTTTTTGAAGATGTCAACCCTGGTAGCAGAATGGGAGCAATTACTTTTGGAATTATCCACGGAGATGACAGGCCATATAAGTTTTTCAAAGGTTAATATAGAATCCCTGATCGAGGCAGCAGGAGTGGAAGTGGAGAATGTTTATGATAATCTGGGGGAAAAGTTGTTGGATTATTTTGAACTGGTGCAGATATACGATCATAATAAGTTGTTTTTCCTGATCAATCTGAGAAGTTATTTATCGGATGGAGAGATGGAAGAATTTTTTTGAAGATGTGCAAAATCGTGGATATACGGTTTTATTCATAGATGCCATGGAACATCCAATTTCAGAGCGAGAACATAGAATTATAGTGGATGCAGATCAATGTATTTTATGTTAAATTAAAATAAAAGTGTTTCGAAAAAACTAGGGATGTTACACAAATATTTCGCAGATATTTTTCTCGGGCAATTTGAGGTTTGAGGTTTGAGAGCAGTGTAAATTCGTAGGGGAAACAAACCAGCACATAGTGTTTCTCTTTTAGAAGTTCGTTTGAGAGCAGTGTAAATTCATAGGGGTAACAAACCACATTTCTTTTTCTGTATATCCAGCATATAGTTTGAGAGTAGTGTAAATTCATAGGGGTAACAAACACCACAGATCTGCACCAATGGTTCATGCATGTTTGAGAGCAGTGTAAATTCGTAGGGGAAACAAACACCTTCCGATAATCTCCTTTCACTTTGTCTTGTTTGAGAGCAGTGTAAATTCGTAGGGGAAACAAACTGCAAAGATACACAATCAGCATCCGGACGGTTTGAGAGCAGTGTAAATTCGTAGGGGAAACAAACTCTTGCGACGTCGCATCGCCCTCCACAAAGTTTGAGAGCAGTGTAAATTCGTAGGAGAAACAAACAATCAACTGCTGTGTGTATTCGTCAATGACGTTTGAGAGCAGTGTAAATTCGTAGGGGGAAACAAACAACGCTATCTTCTACAACGCCGTCATAGTCGTTTGAGAGCAGTATAAATTCATAGGGGTAACAAACTTCTATCCGCAAATACATCTACCATATGGGGTTTGAGAGCAGTGTAAATTCGTAGGGGAAACAAACGGTCAGTGCACCGCCTATCGGTTTGAGAGCAGTGTAAATTCGTAGGGGAAACAAACACTTAAACGAAAGTCTTAATCAGGCAAACAGTTTGAGAGCAGTGTAAATTCGTAGGGGAAACAAACGTGTCGTGAGGTACGTTGTATCGGCACCAGTTTGAGAGCAGTGTAAATTGTAGGGGGAAACAAACCATTATCCATGAATCAGCCGCAGTGACCGGGTTTGAGAGTAGTGTAAATTGTAGGGAAACAAACTGCGTTCTTAGACCTCATGCTATGTAATACGTTTGAGAGCAGTGTGAATTCGTAGGGGGAAACAAACTAAAATGGCAGATGTATTAGCACAAATAAGAGTTTCGATAAACTGTGGAATAGATGTTTGACATAGAGCAGAAGCGATGTTAATATAATAATAGAAAAGGTGCTACCTATGACGGTTCGCCTGAAAATGGGTAAAAATAACCGCTTAACTTGTCAGGTTGGGGCGGTTATTTTGTGCTTGGAATCACGCTTCCCATGAGCGTAACCCAGACTGTAAAGTCAAAACACAGTGAAATCACTGCGATTAAGTCACTGATGGTCAGCATAAGCACATACCTCCTTTCGTAAGATTTCCCTCAAAAGAGAGATAAATCTATGTAATCGGAGTATGTAATACTCTCCGCGCAAAGCGAACCGCCATTTCACGTCAAGTGAAGTAGCACCTTAGGCTGTAAAGCCTATAATTATCGTATCAAACATTTGTTCTGAATACAAGATATGTTATCGAAAATCCTAAAATAAGGTTTTGACTGTTCGCCTGCTCAAAATAGTAAAATCCCAACTCTTTTTTTGTAATAGATGCAAGAAAAATAATTCCGAAAATTACGCAAATTGTGTTTGAATAAGACACAATTATAGGGCGAAATTCCAACGCTAAGATAGAAAATGACAATGGCAAACCCCATATATTGATAATTTTTTTAACAAAGATAAGAAACAGGTCAAAAAAAGTATGTGGCGAAAAACTTGTGAATATTCTGACAATTTTATTTTGCAAGCCGCAAGTGTAAAAAGTTGGCTTGCATGAAGAATAATTTTGTGCTACTATAAGTTCATGCGGAAACGCTGTTTTCTTTTTTTACTTTCGCTTAAAAAAAATAACGAATGGTAAAAAAAGAGAAGCAGCAAATAAGAAAGAAAAAGGAGAAAGAACATGGGAAAGAAAGTCGTTTTAGCAGGTGCATGTCGTACTGCAGTCGGAAAATGGGGGGAGCACTCAGCAACACACCAGCAGCGAATCTTGGTGCTATTGTTATTAAGGAAGCATTAAATCGTGCAGGTGTAAAACCAGAGATGGTAGACGAAGTTAAGATGGGATGTGTTATCCAGGCTTCCCAGGGACAGAACGTAGCTCGTCAGGCAGCGATCAAGGCAGGACTTCCGATCGAGGTTCCGGCAATCACGATCAACGTTGTTTGCGGATCCGGTCTGAAATGTGTAAATGATGCAGCAGCAACCATGATCATGGCTGGACAGGCTGATATCGTTGTAGCAGGTGGTATGGAGAATATGTCTATGGCTCCATATGCTATGACAAAGGCTCGTTTCGGATATCGTATGAACAATGCAACAATCATTGATACAATGGTAAATGATGCATTAACAGATGCATTCAACCACTATCATATGATGATCACTGCAGAGAACGTATGTGATAAATATGGCATTACAAGAGAAGAACTTGACGAGTTCTCAGCAAACAGCCAGCAGAAATGTGAAAAAGCAATCGCTGAAGGCAAATTTGATGATGAGATCGTTCCGGTTCCTGTTAAAGTGAAAAAAGAGATCGTTGATTTCGTTAAGGATGAAGGTCCAAGACCTGGTACAACACCGGAATCACTTTCTAAGTTGCGTTGCTGCTCCGGTAAAGAGGGCGGACTTGTTACAGCAGGTAACGCTTCCGGTATCAACGATGGTGCAGCAGCAATCGTTGTTATGAGTGAAGAAAAAGCAAAAGAACTTGGTGTTACACCAATGGCTACATGGGTTGCAGGAGCACTTGGCGGTGTTGCGCCGGAGATCGCGGGTGTTGGCCCTGTTGCTTCTACAAAGAAAGTTCTTGCTAAGACAGGACTTACCATTGATGATATGGATCCGATCGAAGCAAACGAAGCATTTGCAGCACAGTCAATCGCAGTTGCAAGAGATCTGAACTTTGATATGAGCAAGGTAAATGTAAAACGGTGGTGCGATCGCACTGGGACATCCGCTTGGAGCATCCGGCTGCCGTATCCTTGTTACCCTATTACATGAAATGCAAAAAAGAGATTCTAAGAGAGGTCTTGCTACACTTTGTATCGGTGGTGGCATGGGCTGCTCAACAATCGTTGAGAAATATGAATAAAAAATTTTTAAAAGTATATTTTACGGAGGTGCTAACATGAAGGTTGGTGTTATTGGAGCAGGAACAATGGGACAGGGCATTGCTAAAGCATTTGCTCAGAACGAAGGTTATGAAGTAGCACTCTGTGATATCAAGCAGGAATGGGCTGAAAGCGGAAAGGCTAAGATCGAAAAAGGCTATGCCCGTCTGGTAGAAAAAGGAAAATTAACACAGGAAGCTGTAGATGCTATCGTTGCTAAGATTACTCCTGGATTAAAGGAAGACCTTTGCAAAGACTGCGATTTCGATCGTAGAGGCAAAATTTTCGAAGATATGAACGTTAAGAAGACAACATTCGCAGAGCTTTTTGACAATATTGCTAAGCCAGAGTGTATCTTCGCATCTAACACATCAAGCCTTTCTATTACAGAGAATGGCAACGGACTTACACGTCCACTGATTGGTATGCATTTCTTCAACCCTGCTGATCGTATGAAATTAATCGAAGTTATCGCAGGTGTAAATACTCCTGTTGAGTCAGTAGATGCAATCAAGAAGATTTCTGAAGAAATCGGTAAGACACCTGTACAGGTAAATGAAGCAGCAGGATTCGTTGTAAACCGTATCCCGATCCCAATGATCAACGAAGCAGCATTTATCAAGATGGAAGGTGTATCTGATATCGCAGGAATCGATGCCGCTATGAAACTTGGCGCAAATCATCCAATGGGTCCTTTAGAGTTGGGAGATTTCGTTGGTTTGATATCTGCCTTGCAATCATGGATGTTCTTTATAAGGAAACAGGCGACAGTAAGTATCGTGCATGCCCACTCATCCGCAAGATGGTTCGTGGTGGAAACCTTAGGTGTAAAGTGGTAAAGGGCTTCTATGTTTACAATGCAGACCGCACAAAGACACCTGTAGACGCACAGTAAGAGCAATTTTAAAGCCCGTCCATGCAGGCGGGGCAAATCATCGAATATTATTTGAAAGACGGAGGAATGAAGATCATGGATTTCGGTTTAGATAAGAAACATGAAATGGCGCGTACTTTTTTAAAGAGTTCGCTGAGACAGAAGTAAAGCCTCTTGCACAGGAAGTTGACGAGACAGAGCAGTTCCCTGCTGAAACTGTTGCAAAAGATGGGAAAAGTGGATTTATGGGATCCCGGTACCAAAGGAATACGGCGGACAGGGATGTGATTCTTTGACCTATGTTATGTGTGTAGAGGAATTGTCAAAGGTATGTGCAACAACAGGTGTTATTGTTTCTGCACATACATCACTTTGTATCGACCCGATCATGACATACGGAACCGAAGAACAGAAGCAAAAATATGTTCTGACCTTTGGCAACCGGTGAAAATCGGTGCATTTCGGTCTTACAGAGCCGGGTGCCTGGTACAGA
>VOFG01000046.1_pt1 | contig 98000 bp, 111 predicted proteins | sample 5384171 | NCBI WGS metagenome assembly VOFG01 (sample SAMN12384726, study PRJNA508395) | human gut metagenome | isolation source: healthy gut F | host: Homo sapiens
GAAAATGGATTATTCTGCGGCAGCACTGATTGTTCAGGAGGCGGGAGGAAAGGTGACTGGATTTGAGCGGTGAGGATCATTTCATAGAAGGACATCATATTATCGCAACGAACGGGAATCTTTCATCTTTCTTTCAGAAGCTCGAAAGGAGAAGTCCTCCATTGAATATGTAGGTGCTATTGCAACTTCAAATTTCTATTTATTATGAAACACACACTTCTTAATAAAGACTGCTTAGTTCCTTCTTTATTCGCTATTTCCCGTTGCTGGTGTTGTTTGGCGGTCGACCAAGAAGTACAAATGTATCTGTACAGTATGTAATATCATCAATCTACCTGCATTATCATCTTCGAAAGATAATCCGGGTAGAACGGCTCTTCTGGGACAACCTTTGGAACGGGCTACTTTTTCTTTTTATGAGAAAGGAAGCGACTTCCGGTTGATTCTTCATCGGTTGAAATATGGTGGACAAAAAGGAAATAGGTGCAATTATGGGCGGTATAGCATGCCGAACTTTTTACCTTCCCATTTTTTCAGGAATTGATGATAATCCCTATACCGCTTCATAAGAAAAAACAGCAAACCGTGGTTGCAATCAGAGAGTGAGTGGATTGCCCGTAGTATTGCTGCTGCTGTAACAGGAATACCCATCGATACAGAATCAATATTACGTAAAGAAAATACGAAAACGCAAACGCGTAAATCAGTATTTGAACGTCGGGATAATGTGGAAGGTATCTTTGAACCCCAGTACCCGAAACACTTGCAGGAAACACATACTGATAGTTGACGATGTGTTGACCACTGGTTCTACTACTCTGCATAAAAGCTCTGCCTAGTGAATGGGAAGGAATACGGATTAAGATATTGACGTTGGTAACGGCTTAAATTTGTTTCAAGAATGTATAAAGGGCTTCTCAAAGATGACTTTTTATAAAAAAACGAGATTGAGAACCGAATGAATTAATAATTTCTTATATTTGCACTGTCGTAGATCGACATGTTTTATGTTTTTGAAGAAAAAAAAGCGTTTAGCTGTTGATTTCTGTGCAAGCGAAAAGTCGAAAATTCAAATACGCACATGAAACAGTGAAAATGCTTCATTGCGATATGCGGGGGGTGTTTCCTGTTTGTTGCGTATATAGCTCGACTCCCTCTTGCCGGATAGGCAAATGCCCTACCGCTTTTTTGTATATACAGGGTTTTGCAATAGGGCGCAAACCATCATTTGTTATAAATGGAAGAACAAAAAAAGATATGCCCGCTTTCTCCTCAAAGCAATCGTGTGATTTGAAATACCTCTCTTGGCTGCATTGCCATACAATCCATCAGCTGGACATCTCTTATAGGTATTCTTCCTTCTTTCATGTATATAAATAGGATTTGAAATGAATGAGGCTAAGAAAAATAAACAGGTTCGGCTAAGACCCCAAGACGAGGTGGTTTATATCCAAACAGGACTGCCTCATTTTTCATTAAACAAATGAAGTGTCACGGCAGATCCATAGCAGCCAGTTGGTTGTGGTTGCTATTTTTTCGCCAAGATTTAATGTTATTTAAACTTTAAAGGCAAGTCAAATGGGACGGGTGGTGGTCTGACGGCTAAAAGGTCGAAAACATTACATTTATGTGTAACTACTTGCCTTTATCAGAAACGATGAGGGTACGACCAGTATCAGAGGGGACTAATGGATTTATCAGGAGGTTCCCCTTATTCTTTTCGTCTTTGTTCTCAAACTGATCCCCAAATCTCAATATTCAGACTAAGCCGCCGTTTTCAAACTGAACCGCTGTCTTTGGGTAGTAGCAAATCCTGGGGATAAATTTTTAGATTAGTCCGAAAAATCGGGGAACAGTTTAAAAGTTTGGGTAATGTGCTTGGGGCAGCCTATACCAAAAAAGTTCGTTTCACAGTTTGAAGCTAAACGAATGCATGCCTCGCCACCGTATCTCGTTAGATTATTATATCGCTTTAGGTGTGCCAATAAGAGGAAGAATGTTTGCAACTAAGATTTCTAACTTTGCTCTTCCTCTTGGACTTCAACCAACGACCCTCTGATTCACAGTCAGATGCTCTAACCGACTCAGCTAAGCAAGAAGGTTTTCCTTAATTGCGATGCAAAGGTAGTAGGATATTTTGAATTATGCAATATCTTTGCAAAAAAAAATATTTGAAATGGACAAAATAATAGGATTGGGCAACGCCCTGGTAGACGTACTTGCAACCCTAGAGGATGATACGCTCCTGGAGGAAATGGGATTACCCAAAGGAAGCATGCAACTGATTGATGACGCTAAGTTACAGCAGATTAACACGAGATTTTCACAAATGAAAACCCACCAGGCAACGGGTGGATCGGCAGGAAATGCCATACTTGGGCTGGCTTGTCTCGGTGCCGGAACAGGATTTATAGGAAAAATAGGAAATGATCATTTTGGTGATTTTTTCGTAATAATCTTCAGAAAAATGATATTGAGGATAAATTATTGATTTCGGAACAACTTCCTTCCGGTGTTGCATCTACTTTTATTTCACCGGATGGAGAACGTACTTTTGGTACTTATTTGGGAGCGGCTGCTTCTTTAAGGGCAGAAGAACTGACTCTTGATATGTTTAAAGGGTATGCTTACTTATTTATAGAAGGTTATCTGGTACAAGACCATGAAATGATTCTTCATGCCATTGAACTGGCAAAAGAAGCAGGATTGCAGATTTGTCTCGATATGGCAAGTTATAATATTGTAGCTAATGATATGGAGTTTTTCTCCTTATTAATAAATAAATACGTGGACATTGTCTTTGCGAACGAAGAAGAAGCGAAGGCTTTCACGGGTAAGGAGCCGAAAGAGGCTTTAGGAGTGATTGCCAAAAAATGCAGTATTGCTATCGTAAAAGTTGGTGCGGAAGGTTCTTATATTCGTAAAGGAACGGAAGAAATTAAGGTTTCTGCTATCCCGGTAGAGAAGGTCGTGGATACTACCGGTGCGGGGGACTATTTTGCTTCCGGTTTTCTATATGGATTGACATGTGGATATTCGTTGGAGAAGTGTGCTAAAATAGGTTCTATTCTATCGGGAAATGTTATTCAGGTAATCGGAACATCCATGCCGCAAGAACGTTGGGATGAAATTAAGTTAAATATTAACAGGATTCTGGCGGAATAACCAGGGATTGAGTTACTTTTACAACTCATTTATATTGAAAGAAGTATGAAAAAATTGCTGAGTGGGCGGATAGCTATTGTTGTAGTAGCCGTGATAGCTACGGTAGCTTTCTTTAGTTTCAAGAGTGGAGACGACCGCAATTTCCAGATTGCCAAGAATTTGGATATATTCAATGCGATTGTGAAAGAGCTGGATATGTTCTATGTAGATACAATTGACCCGAACAAGACCATTCGGGAAGGGATTGACAATATGCTTTTCACGCTGGATCCTTATACGGAGTATTTTCCGGAAGAAGACCAGAGTGAACTGGAACAGATGATTAAAGGCTCATTCGGTGGTATCGGTTCTTACATTGCTTATAATACAAAGCTCAAACGTTCGATGATTTCCGAACCTTTCGAAGGTACACCTGCCGCGAAAGCCGGATTGAAAGCCGGAGATATTCTAATGGAAATCGATGGCAAGGATCTTGCGGGTAAGAACAATGCGGAAGTCAGCCAGATGTTGCGCGGACAGGCTGGAACCAGCTTTAAATTGAAAGTGAACCGTCCCAATGCGAAGGGAGGGAATACACCGATGGAATTTACGATTGTACGTGAATCTATTCAAAATCCGGCGATTCCTTATGCTGCTGTGCTGGATAATCAGGTAGGATATATTAATTTGAGTACTTTTTCCGGTAATCCTTCTAAGGAGTTTAAGAAGGCGTTTCTGGATTTAAAGAAACAAGGGGCTACTTCGTTGGTAATTGACCTTCGCGGGAATGGCGGCGGCTTGTTGGATGAGGCGGTGGAAATTGCTAACTATTTCTTGCCACGTGGAAAAGTGATTGTAACAACAAAAGGTAAAATTAAGCAGGCGAGCAATACTTATAAGACTTTACGTGAACCGTTGGATTTGGATATTCCGATTGCTGTATTGGTAAATAGTGGCACAGCTTCTGCTTCTGAGATTCTGTCGGGTTCTTTGCAGGACCTTGACCGTGCTGTAGTTGTCGGCAGTCGTACTTTTGGCAAAGGACTGGTACAGGTGCCCCGTTCTCTGCCTTATGGAGGAACGATGAAAGTGACTACTTCCAAATATTATATTCCAAGCGGACGCTGTGTGCAAGCTATTGACTATAAACACCGGAATGAAGACGGAAGTGTAGGTACTATTCCTGATAGTTTGACGAAAGTGTTCTATACGGCTGCCGGACGTGAAGTGCGCGACGGAGGCGGGGGTGATGCCGGATGTTGCTATCAAACAGGAAAAGTTGCCGAATATCCTGTTTTATTTGGTTCGGGATAATCTGATATTCGATTATGCAACTCAGTACTGCCTGAAACATCCTACTATCGTAGAGCCTGAAAAGTTCGAGGTTACGGACGCTGATTATAATGACTTTAAGACATTGGTGAAGAAGGCTGATTTCAAATATGACCAGCAAAGTGAGAAAATTCTGAAAACTTTGAAGGAGGCTGCCGAATTTGAAGGTTATATGGAGGGTGCTTCGGAAGAGTTCAAGGCACTCGAGAAGAAGTTGAACCATGACCTTGAGCGCGATTTAGATTATTTCTCTGGTGATATAAAGAAGATGATAGCTTCTGAAATTATAAAGCGCTATTATTATCAGCGTGGTAATATCATTCAGCAGTTGAAGGATGATGACGGCTTGAAGGAAGCTGTGAAGATTCTGAATGATCCAGCGAAATACAAGGAAATGCTAAGTGCGCCGGTTGCCAAGAAATAGGGTATACGTGTGATAATAAATAAAAAACGACGGGGTGTATGGTAAATGCAAATACTCGTCGTTTTTTTTGTTTCTGATAATCCGGCTATTTTTATTCGGTTGTTCTTATTGACGAATCAGAGGCAGGGTGAAGTAGAATCTGCTTCCTTTTCCTTCTTGGGAACGCAGCCATATACGTCCTCCCATTTTCTCTACTAACATTCTGCAAAGAGTTAATCCGAGTCCGGTACCTTGTACAAAGTCGTTTATTTTACCGAATCGTTGGAAGATAGTAGCTACTCTTTCTGCCGGGATACCGATACCACTATCTTTGACATAAAATTCCACGAAATCTTCCTTCTCCCGATAGCCGAAATGAATTTCTCCTTTTGGGGTGAATTTGGCAGCATTACTAAGCAAGTTACTTATAATCTGTATGATACGGTTCCAGTCTCCGGATACATAAAGCTCGGTGTCTACATCGTCCAGAATCAGTTTAGTACCGTTTTTTGACTTTATAACAGAATTGCTGTTCCAGTTGCAGGCAGATATCTATTAATTTGATAGGGCGGATATTGAAACTCAATGAATCGGCTTCAGTGATGACAAATCCAGAATATCATTGAACAGATTCAGTAATATTTCCGAATTTCTCTCGATGATTTCAGCATACTGTTCCTTCTCGTTTGTGCATTCAGCGTCGATGACTAATTTGGAAAATCCGACGATGGCGTTCAGGGGGTACGGATCTCATGACTCATGTTGGCAAGAAAAGCAGATTTCAGGCGGTCCGATTCTTCGGCTTTGATTCTGGCGGCTTCCAGCTCTTTTTGTTGTTTCTTGTTGGTTTGTTCCGCATTCCATTGTTCGGATATATCGCGACACATACATAGCAGGTATTCGTTATCCAGAGGGAAAATACGATTTTCGTAATGGTGTAAGATACCGTCCAGCATCAGATCATGCCGGGATGTTGAGCTTTCTCCTGTAAGGATTACCCTGTCCATATTTTGGCGTACGCTTTCGTAGGCTTCCGGCGGAAGTATGTCTTTTACGTTAGAATGGGTGATATTATCGGCATTGATACCTTCCACATGATTGGTCGACGGAGAGGAGGCGAGTTCAATAATGTTTGCATCGTGGTCGAAAACTGTCAACATATCGGGCAGGGCGTCCAGAATACGGGTACTGTATTTTTCACGGAAACGTTCTTGTACGGGGTATGACTGCATAGAAGAAAGATCTTCAACTTTCTTCTCTAATTGTTCTATAATTTTAATCAGCTCTTCTTTTGTCTTGTTCTCGTTGTTTTTGCATAGAAGGTTCAATAAATCTGTTATCAATGTTGTATAAAGTGCATTAATATTGCAAATATAAGACAATAATCCGACAAACGTGCCAGGCTTCCTAGTTATTATAATATAAAAAAGGAGGATAGCTTTTGCCCTACTAATCAGAATGTTCTATCTTTGCACCACTTATTTATAAATGATTTACAATATGTCTACAGAATTATTCTCTACTCTGCCCTACAAGGTGGCAGATATTACGCTTGCTGACTTCGGACGCAAGGAAATCGATTTGGCAGAAAAGAAATGCCCGGCCTCATGGCTCTTCGCGAAAAGTATGGAGAATCCAAACCGTTGAAAGGTGCCCGTATTATGGGATCGTTGCACATGACCATTCAGACAGCCGTTCTGATTGAAACATTGGTTGCTTTAGGTGCTGAAGTACGTTGGTGTTCTTGTAATATATATTCGACACAAGACCATGCTGCGGGAGCGATCGCTGCTTCGGGGGTGCCTGTGTTTGCATGGAAGGGTGAAACGCTTGCCGACTACTGGTGGTGTACGTTGCAGGCTTTGAGTTTCCCCGGTGGTAAAGGACCGAATGTGATTGTAGATGATGGTGGTGATGCAACCATGATGATTCACGTTGGTTATGATGCTGAAAACAATGCTGCCGTGCTGGATAAGGAAGTGCACGCAGAAGATGAAATAGAGCTGAATGCTATCTTGAAGAAAGTGTTGGCGGAAGATGCTACCCGTTGGCATCGCGTAGCGGAAGAAGTTCGTGGCGTATCTGAAGAGACAACCACAGGTGTACACCGTCTGTACCAGATGCAGGAAGAAGGCAAACTGTTATTCCCGGCATTCAATGTGAACGATTCGGTAACGAAGTCCAAATTCGATAATCTGTACGGATGTCGTGAATCATTAGCTGACGGTATCAAGCGTGCAACGGATGTGATGATTGCCGGTAAGGTAGTAGTTGTGTGTGGCTATGGTGATGTCGGTAAAGGATGTTCACATTCCATGCGCTCTTACGGGGCACGTGTGCTTGTGACGGAAGTAGACCCGATCTGTGCATTGCAAGCGGCAATGGAAGGCTTTGAAGTAGTGACAATGGAGGATGCGTGCACTGAAGGCAATATTTTCGTGACTACTACTGGCAATATCGATATTATCCGTATTGACCACATGGAGAAGATGAAAGACCAGGCTATCGTATGTAATATCGGTCACTTCGACAATGAAATTCAGGTGGATGCGTTGAAACATTATGCGGGTATCAAATGCGTGAATATAAAACCGCAGGTAGACCGTTATTATTTCCCGGATGGCCATAGCATTATACTGCTTGCCGACGGCCGTCTGGTAAATCTGGGGTGTGCGACAGGACATCCGTCATTCGTGATGAGTAACTCGTTTACTAATCAGACATTGGCTCAGATCGAACTGTTCAATAAAAAATATGATATAAATGTATATCGTTTGCCGAAACATCTGGATGAAGAGGTAGCTCGTCTGCACCTTGAAAAGATCGGTGTGAAGCTGACGAAACTTACTCCGGAGCAAGCTGCCTATATCGGTGTATCGGTAGACGGCCCTTACAAGGCGGATCATTATAGATACTAAATTCAGTTGATAATTGATAGTTGATAAATGATAGTTGTTGGCTTGGGGGCTGAATGCAACAAGTCAGTTATCATTCTCAACTATCAATTATCATTTATCAACTCCCAATATATTATGAAGAAAATCCTTCCAGACTTAATTGCCATTCTGGCTTTTATCATTCTTTCTTTTGCTTATTTCTTTCCGGCTGATATCGAAGGTCGTATTCTGTTTCAGCACGATTCGGTGGCCGGAGTTGGTGCAGGGCAAGAATCCAAGGAATATCTCGAACGTACCGGAGAACGTACACGCTGGACAAACTCTATTTTTGGCGGTATGCCTACCTATCAGATGTCTCCGAGCTACGATTCAACAAAGACTTTGAAGTGGGTGGAAAAGGTGTATCAGTTATACCTTCCCGGCTATGTCGTACTGACTTTCATTATGATGCTGGGTTTTTATATCCTTCTGCGAGCATTCGGATTATCAGCATGGCTGGCAGGACTAGGGGGATTATATGGGCATTCTCTTCCTATTTCTTTATTCTGATACCGGCGGGGCATATCTGGAAGTTTGTTACATTGGCTTATATTCCGCCTACGATTGCCGGTGTCGTATTGGCTTATCGGAAGAAATATTTGTTAGGAGGGGTTATTACAGCCTTGTTTATTGCTCTTCAGATTCAGTCGAATCACATTCAGATGAGTTATTACTTCATGTTTGTGATCCTGTTCTTTATAATAGCTTATTTTGTTGATGCTTATGAAAAGAAGGAATTGCCGCATTTCTTTAAGGCTAGCGCTATTCTTGCATTAGCTGCTGTGGTAGGAGTTTGCGTAAATATCTCCAACTTGTACCATACTTACGAGTACAGTAAGGAGACCATGCGCGGTAAGAGCGAACTGAAACAGGAAGGCCCTGCTGCCAACCAGACCAGTAGCGGACTGGACCGCGATTATATTACAAATTGGAGCTATGGCATAGGTGAAACACTGACTCTATTAGTGCCCAACGTTAAGGGAGGGGGCTGTTCTACTACTTTGTCACAGAATGAAACTGCTATGGCAAAAGCAAACCCGCTGTACGGAAACCTTTATTCGCAGTTGACACCCTATTTTAGTGATCAGCCGTGGACTGCCGGTCCGGTGTATGTAGGGGCATTTGTTATGTTCCTGTTTATTTTGGGATGTTTTATTGTTAAAGGCCCGCTCAAATGGGCACTGTTGGGAGCCACCATTTTTCTATCCTTCTTTCGTGGGGAAAGAACTTCATGGGGCTGACTGATTTCTTCATCGATTATATTCCGATGTATAATAAATTCCGTGCGGTATCCTCCATTCTTGTAATAGCCGAATTTACAATTCCGTTGTTAGCGATTTTTGCTTTGAAAGAGATTCTGAGCAAACCGGATATCCTGAAGCTGAAAGAGAACCGTACAGGAGTAATTGTCACGTTGGTGCTTACAGCCGGTGTTGCGTTGATTCTGGCTGTTGCTCCGGGAGTTTTCTTCTCCAACTTCAGTTCAGGACAGGAAATGGCTGCTTTGAAGCAAGGGCTTCCGGCGGAACATCTTGTTCCTGTCATGACCAGCCTGAAAGATATGCGTGAGGCGATACTAACTTCGGATGCATGGCGTAGCTTTTTTATTATCGTTATAGGTTGCCTGCTTTTATTCTTATATCAACAGAAGAAGTTGAAAGCCTCATTCACCTTAGGAGGTATTGTACTTCTGTGTCTGATAGATATGTGGAGTGTCAACAAACGCTATTTGTATGATGATCTGTTTGTTCCGAAGTCCAAACAAGCAGAAGCATTCGTCAAGACGCAGGCGGATGAAATTATTCTTCAAGATACGACCTTATATTATCGGGTATTGAACTTTGTAGGTTTCCCCGGCAATACATTTAATGAGAATAATACAGCGTACTGGCATAAGAGTGTCGGTGGTTATCATGCCGCCAAGTTGCGCCGTTATCAGGAAATGATCGATCATCATATTACTCCGGAAATGCAGGCGACCTATCAGGAAGTAGCTGCTGCCGGTGGCAAAATGGACAGCGTGGATGCTTCTAAATTTCGTGTGCTGAATATGCTGAACACGAAATACTTTATCTTCCCTGCCGGACAACAGGGGCAGTCTGTTCCTGTGGAAAATCCGTATGCATACGGTAATGCCTGGTTTGTGGATAAAGTGCAGTATGTGAATAATGCAAATGAGGAAATTGATGCTTTGAATGATATTCTTCCTACGGAAATCGCTGTAGTAGATGCGAAGTTTAAGGAAAAACTGAAGGGTGTGACGGAAGGATATAAGGACTCTCTGTCTGCCATTCGTTTGACGAGCTATGAGCCGAATCGTTTGGTTTATAAGACTTCTTCCGCTAAAGACGGTGTAGTTGTTTTCTCTGAAATATATTATCCGGGATGGCAAGCGACGATTGACGGTCAGCCGGTGGATATTGCCCGGGCGGACTATGTGTTGCGTGTAATGAATATTCCGGCCGGTGAACATACGATTGAGATGTGGTTTGATCCGCAGAGCATACATGTGACGGAAAGTATTGCTTACGCAGCATTGGCTTTGCTGTTGATTGGAGTGATGATTCTGGTATGGATGAGTAGAAGCAGAATCTCTAAGAAATCTTGAATGAAATGATGTAATGCTTACCTTATTGCATAGAATAGATAAGGTTATTAGATAAGAACGGCTCTCTTCCTCCCGAAGAGAGCCGTTTTGCATTCACTAAAAAATTATGAAAAACAAACGCTATTTGGTTGTTTGAATATGCTGATTAATCATTCTTTATTTGTTTTAATACCTCAAAACTAAGCAGATACTGGGATAGATGAAAATAAAATCGACTAAGTACGGAGTTTTGTCTATCAAAAGTTCTGTTGAAAAAGGAAAATATGAATATAAAGAGTCGGTTTATGGGTAGCTTTCATTTGTCCTAACCCACTAAATTTGTAGCCGATTATAGAGCATATATTATGAAAAGACTACTGTTCATTTTTACCTTTTTTATTTTGCTCGTTGTAAACGGGAGAGCGCAAGGAGTAGAAACCTTGACATTGGAAGATTGCCTTCGGGTAGGTATTGATAACAACTTGTCGTTGGAGAGCAAGCGTAGAGAAATACAGAAAAGCAAATATGGTGTATCTGAAAATCGGGCAAGATTGTTGCCGCAGATTAGTGCTGTCGCCGGTTATAGTAATAATTTTGATCCTCCGGTATCTGTGACGGACGGTTCATCTTACGGCGTTCCCTATAATATTACTCAAACATTGCAACATTCTGCTAATGCAGGCCTGGAAATGCAAATGCCGCTTTTCAACCAGACTCTTTATACTTCTATGTCTATTGCTAAAGTTGTGGAGGAGATCAGCCGCTTGTCTTATGGTAAGGCGAGGGAGGACATTATTCTTCAAATCAGCAAGATGTACTATCTGGGGCAAGTAACAGCCGAGCAAATAGTGTTGATAAAAGCGAATATCACCCGTCTGGAAGAGTTGCGGGATATAACCCGGGCTTTCTTTGATAATGGTATGTCTATGGAAGTCGACCTGAAAAGAGTAAATATCAATTTGGAGAACCTGAAAGTGCAATATGACAATGCACAGGCAATGATGAAGCAGCAACTTAATATGTTGAAGTACATTATGGATTATCCGGCTGAAAAAGAAATAGCCCTGACACCGGTTAATACTGATAGCATTACTACGGTCGCTTTAACCGGTTTGTCGGAGAACCTCTACGAACTGCAACTCACGCAATCGCAGTTGGAACTGGCTGAACGGCAAAAACGGATGATTACTAATGGCTATATCCCTTCTCTTAGTTTGACAGGGAACTGGAGATATGCTGCCTACACAGATAAAGGTTATCATTGGTTCCATTCCGGTCCGTCCAATCATTGGTTTCGTTCGTATGGACTAGGGCTGACTTTGCGCATTCCTATTTTTGATGGACTGGATAAAACCTATAAGATAAGGAAAGCGATGATCGACATTGAGAATCGCAAGCTGGCATGGGAGGACACCCGGAAAAATCTGCAAACCCAGTATTTGAATGCGGTGAACGACCTGATGAATAACCAGCGTAATTTTAAAAAACAGAAAGATAACTATCTGTTGGCGGAAGATGTCTATGCCGTTACTTCCGACCGTTATCGCGAAGGGATCGCTTCAATGACTGAGGTGCTGCAAGACGAAATGCAGATGAGTGAAGCGCAGAACAATTATATCAATGCACATTATAATTATCGGGTCACCAATCTGATGCTCCTCAAACTGACCGGGCAGATAGAATCATTAGTCAAATAATACGCAACTAACAATCGAATCATAAAATATGGAAACAATGGAAAATAATATTCCTTCCGCTACTCATCAGGAGAAAGCGAAGAAAATGAAGAAACTTCGTCGTTGGCAGATTGCAGTCAGCCTTTTAGGAGTGGCTATTATTGTCTGGGGAGTAATTGAAGTGGTTTGTCTCTTTTTGAATTATAGCCAGACGGAAACCAGCAACGATGCCCAGATCGAGCAATATGTATCGCCTATCAACCTGCGTGCTTCGGGATATATTGATAAGATTTACTTTACCGAGCATCAGGAGGTACATAAAGGGGATACTCTGATGGTGCTCGACGATCGTGAATATAAAATCCGGGTAATGGAAGCCGAAGCCGCACTGAAGGATGCGCAAGCCGGTGCCACAATAATTAATGCCACGTTGAATACTACACAGACCACTGCATCCGTCTATGATGCCTCTATTGCTGAAATCGAAGTGCGCCTGGCTAAACTGGAGAAAGACCGGAAACGATATGAAAATCTGGTGAAACGAAATGCAGCGACTCCTATCCAGCTTGAACAGATTATTACGGATTATGAGGCTACACGTAAGAAGCTGGAAGCTGTGAAAAGACAGAAGAAAGCTGCCCTTTCCGGTGTGGATGAGGTATCTTATCGTCGTGTGAGTACCGAAGCTGCTATTCAACGGGCAACGGCGGCACTTGAAATGGCACGCCTGAATCTGTCTTATACGGTTGTGGTAGCTCCCCTGTGATGGAAAGCTCGGTCGTCGTTCGTTGGAGGAAGGACAATTCATTTCCGCCGGACAGACGATTACTTATATTCTTCCTAATACTCAAAAATGGATTGTAGCCAATTATAAGGAAACGCAAATTGAGAATCTGCATATCGGACAGGAAGTATCTGTTACGGTAGACGCTATTAGTGATAAAGAGTTTACGGGGAAGGTGACGTCTATTTCAGGGGCCACAGGTTCTAAATACTCATTAGTCCCGACAGATAATTCGGCCGGAAACTTCGTAAAGATACAACAGCGTATCCCTGTACGTATTGATTTTACTAATTTATCCAAAGAAGATAACGAACGACTGGCAGCTGGTATGATGGTCGTGGTTAAAGCCCGGCTTTAGTTTCATTCTGCCTTGTCCGTGAAGTGTGATTAACTATTTGTAAACAGTAATTTGGATTTACACAAATGCCCTCATATCCTAAAAAACTATCCTTTTTATAACTGGATGCCCAAGCCATTGGGGATTATCATCCTATTATTCTTTTTTCCTGCCGATTCTTACGGTAGGCGGGGTTTATTCGGTGAATAGTACCGAGATGATGAGCGGTCTTGGCATTATTTCCGAACATATTCAGTTTGCTAACTTTGTGACTTCGATCGGTATGGCGGCTTTTGCTCCATTCTTGTACGAACTGGTGTGTGCGCCGGGAGAAGATGATGTGCATTGTCGGATTCGCATTGATGTATATATTCAGTTATATTTGTGCCAAGACCGATAGCGTATTCCTGTTAGCACTTTGTAGTCTGTTGACAGGCTTTCTGCGTATGGTGTTGATGATGGTCAATCTGTTTACCCTTATTTGGTATGCCGGAGGCATGGAAGCTACCCGTAATATCACTCCGGGGCTGGAACCGAAAGACGCAGCCGGTTGGAACAAACTGGATATTGAAAGATGTGTGAGCCAGCCGGCGGTTTATCTGTTTTTATGATTCTGGGACAGTCGGGTACGGCACTCACGGCCTGGCTGTCCTTTGAATATGAGTGGAAGTATGTGTATTATTTTATGATGGGGATTCTACTGGTTTCTATCTTAATCATATTTATCACTATGCCCAATTACAAATTCCCTGGGCGCTTTCCTATCAACTTCCGTAAGTTCGGTAATGTCACTGCCTTCTGTGTTTCGCTGACGTGTCTCACTTATGTACTGGTTTACGGTAAAGTGCTCGATTGGTACGATGATGAGTCTATCCGTTGGGCAACTGCTGTCAGCATACTTTTTGCCGGGATCTTTCTCTATATGGATGTCACCCGCCGGTCGCCTTATGTCTTGTTGGATGCATTCAAACTACGCACCATCCGTATGGGCGCTTTGCTTTATCTGCTGCTGATGATCATCAATTCCAGTGCCATGTTTGTTAATGTATTCGCAGGTGTAGGGATGCATCTTGATAATTTGCAGAATGCTTCGTTGGGCAATTGGTGCATGGTGGGATATACTATTGGTGCAGTGATTGCTATGGCGTTGGGGAGCAAAGGATTGCATTTCAAATATCTTTTTGCTCTTGGATTTTTCTTTCTGTCCTTATCGGCTGTGTTCATGTATTTTGAAGTACAGACAGCAGGGATGTATGAACGTTTGAAGTATGCAGTCATTATCCGTGCTATTGGTATGATGATTTTGTATGCCCTGACGGCAGCTTATGCTAATCAGCGTATGCCTTTCAAATACCTTTCTACCTGGATTTGCATCATGCTCACCGTGAGTATGGTGCTGGGACCCGGTATTGGAGGAGCTATTTATTCGAATGTGCTGCAGGAACGGCAGCAATATTACATCACCCGTTATGCGCAAAATGTAGATTTGCTAAATCCGGATGCTTCTACTTCTTTTCTTGGTACGGTGCAGGGGATGAAGTATCAAGGGAAAAGTGAGACGGAAGCCCGTAATATGGCAGCTATATCTACTAAGGGACGGATTCAGGTGCAAGCCACGCTTTCCGCCCTCAAAGAAATGGCAGGCTGGACGATCTATGGCGGGTTAATTTGTATGATATTTGTGCTTGTTGTTCCTTATCCTAAACGAAAATTGCTAACTTAGCGTCGTTTTTGATAATGATTTATATAATGTATTGGTATTATGGATACACAGCAAGATCGTTTATTGCAATTTGACCGCGACTTGTTGAGCGGGAAAAAATATATGTAGTTCGAGAGGTGTACTTGTGACTTTTCCGTCTTCTTTAAAAAACTGTTCCACATGAAAGGATTGGGGGTGATTATTTGTCACCGGGGAGTTTCCAGTTTTCCTTGAATCAGAAGGTCTGTTCTGCTAAGGCGGGCGAAAGCCTGTTTATTCCCGAAGAAGGTGCGTTTCAGGTTCTTCAGGAATCAGAAGATATGGAAGTACAGATTCTGATCTATCAGATAGAGCCCATACGGGATATTATGGGCAATGCGGTTGTGACTATGTATATGTATTCGCGGATTACTCCCTGATGAGCCTAGTTGTGTGTGGACCACCGGTGAAGAAGAAGAAATCACGAAATATATGTCTCTGCTCGACAGTGCTGTGGAGGTAGAAGAAAATCCATTTAAACTTTACGAACAAAAACTGCTTCTACTTGCATTAACATACAGGATTTGTTCCATGTATAATCGTAAATTAGTGAATGATGGAGAAGAAGCGGGAGGACGGAAAAATGAAGTCTTCATCCGTTTAATCCAGTTAATTGAGAAATATTATATGCAGGAGCGGGGAGTGGAATTTTATGCGGATAAACTCTGTTTGTCTCCTAAATATCTTTCTGCGGTTTCAAAAAGTATATGCGGGTATACAGTACAGGAACTTGTATTCAAGGCGATTATCCGTAAAGTATCTCGTTGCTGAAGAATACTCAGCAGGACATTCAGGAAATCTCGAATGCTTTCGGCTTCCCCAATGCTTCTTATTTCGGTACATTCTTTAAGAAGCAGGTTGGGGATGTCACCGCAGCAATATCGAAAGAGTCTTTAAAGATTTATTTTTTTCTCCGTAGGCAAGATCGCCTGCGTCGCCCAGCCCCGGAACGATATAGGAATGTTCATTGATTTCGGGGTCGATAGCAGCACACCAGATCGTTGTCTTATCTTCGGGGAATACATTTTAATATCGATAGCCTTCTGGCTGGCGATGATGGAAGCAACGTGGATTTCGGCAGGGTGACCTTTGGTCAGCATTGCCTGATAGCTCAGTTCCATACTGCCGCCTGTTGCCAACATAGGGTCGGTGATGATCAGCGTTTTGTCGTCAATACGGGGAGAAGCGATATATTCTATATGTATATCAAATTTTAGCGTATCCTTATACTTACGGTATGCGGAAACAAACGCATTCTCCGCACCATCGAAATAACTCAAGAAGCCCTTGATGGAAGGGTAGGCCTGCACGTAAGATAGTGCTGATAACTAAATTGTTGTCCGGTGTACTTACCGGAGCAACTCCCAGTGGTGTCCGGATGTTTTTACCGAATATGTAAACTCCTTACTCATTTCATACGCCATGATTTCTCCGATACGTTCAATGTTACGGCGGAAGCGAAGGCGGTCGTTCTGAACTTCTACATTTCTGATCTCGGATATGTACTGGTTTAGAATCGAATTTGTTTGCTAAAATCAATTACTTTCATATTATAGTTTAATCATAATTTAATCTCATTTTCATAGTATTGATAGCATACTGACTTGCAAAGTAAATGATAATCTTTCAAATTGCAATATTCAGTTTGCAGATATTGTTAGGAATTTATAAAAGAGTTTCAATTAGGGAAAAATTTCTCTAATACCTTCTTCCTTTCCAAAGAAAGTGTTACTTTTGTACCCGGATTTACAAGGGGCTTCCTCAAGCCCCCTTGTCATAAGGTGAAAAGAGATATAAAACAAAATACCAATTTAATTAATTCAAAGAAAATGGCAAATTTAGATTTAAGCAAGTACGGTATCACAGGTGTGACTGAGATTTTGCACAACCCGTCTTATGATGTTTTGTTCGCTGAGGAAACAAAACCGAGTCTGGAAGGCTTTGAAAAAGGTCAAGTTACTGAATTAGGTGCTGTTAACGTGATGACAGGTATCTATACCGGTCGTTCTCCTAAAGATAAATTCTTCGTTAAGAATGAAGCTTCTGCTGATTCTGTATGGTGGACTTCTGAAGATTACAAAAACGACAACAAACCATGTACTGAAGAAGCTTGGGCTGACTTGAAAGCTAAAGCTGTAAAACAACTTTCGGGCAAACGTCTGTTCGTTGTTGATACTTTCTGTGGTGCTAACGAAGCTACTCGTATGAAAGTACGTTTCATCATGGAAGTAGCTTGGCAGGCTCACTTCGTAACTAACATGTTCATCCGTCCGACTGCTGAAGAACTTGCTAACTACGGAGAACCTGATTTCGTATGTTTCAATGCTTCTAAAGCTAAAGTTGACAACTATAAAGAACTGGGCTTGAACTCTGAAACTGCTACAGTGTTTAACCTGAAGACTAAAGAACAAGTAATCCTGAATACTTGGTACGGTGGTGAAATGAAGAAAGGTATGTTCTCTATTATGAACTACATGAACCCGCTTCGTGGTATCGCTTCTATGCACTGCTCTGCTAACACCGATATGGAAGGAACTAGCTCTGCTATCTTCTTCGGTCTGTCAGGTACAGGTAAGACTACTTTGTCTACTGACCCGAAACGTAAGTTGATCGGTGACGACGAACACGGCTGGGATAACGAAGGTGTATTTAACTATGAAGGTGGTTGCTATGCTAAGGTTATCAACTTGGATAAAGACAGTGAACCGGATATCTACAATGCTATCAAACGTGACGCTTTGCTTGAAAACGTAACAGTTGATGCTAACGGTAAGATTGACTTCACAGATAAGAGTGTGACTGAAAACACTCGTGTTTCTTATCCTATCTATCACATCGAAAACATTGTTAAGCCTGTGTCTAAAGGTCCTCACGCTAAACAAGTTATCTTCTTGTCGGCTGATGCGTTCGGTGTATTGCCTCCAGTATCTATCTTGAACCCGGAACAGGCTCAATACTACTTCTTGTCTGGATTTACAGCTAAATTGGCTGGTACAGAACGTGGTATCACTGAACCGACTCCGACATTCTCTGCTTGCTTCGGTGCTGCTTTCTTGTCATTGCACCCGACTAAATATGCAGAAGAACTGGTTAAGAAGATGGAGATGACTGGTGCTAAGGCATACTTGGTTAACACTGGTTGGAATGGTTCTGGTAAACGTATCTCTATCAAAGATACTCGTGGTATCATCGATGCTATCCTTGACGGTTCTATTGACAAAGCTCCTACTAAGGTTATTCCTTACTTCGACTTTGTTGTTCCTACAGAACTTCCGGGTGTTGATCCGAATATCCTTGACCCGCGCGACACTTACGAATACGCAAATGGGAAGAAAAAGCAAAAGACTTGGCAGGACGTTGCCAATGGGAAGAAAAAGCTAATTTAAAGATTTGGCTGGACGTTTCATCATAAAAATAGAACTATTTTGTAATTTGCTAAATTTATATTTGGTAAATATCTAAAAGAAAAATAAATGAACCTGGTAAGGTACTGGGAAAACAGGACCCGTTTGTTTGGAGTGAATCCTCCTGCTTATATTTTTACTACAATTAAAAATAAGTGCCTGAATTATCTTCGCGACCGTCAGTATTATCAGACTGTATCAGAGCAATTACAAGAGCATGCAGCATGGAAGCTTGCGATACAGATATCTACTCTGGAAGCATGCAACCCGGAGGAACTTTTTTCTAAAGAAATGAAGCAGTTGGTGGAGCATGCGTTAAGTAAATTGCCGGAAAAAACAAGAAGAGTCTTTATTATGCGGCGCTTTGAAGAAAAGAGTTATCGTGAGATTGCTTCAGAGATGAATATGTCCGTCAAGGGAGTTGAATACCATATGAATAAGGCGACAGAATCTTTAAAAAAAACATTGAAAGACTTCCTGCCTCTTTTGATTTATCTTATCTATCATTAATTTTTCACATCTATTAACTAGGGATTTTTTTCGTTGTGTGCTTTACTATAAAAGGCAATGGTATAATGTGTCATTTTATATAAGGTGACGATGAATTTGGACAGAGAACTTTTATTTCGTTTTTTTAATAAAGAAACGACGCTTGAGGAAGAAAAGAAAATTCGTCTTTGGATAGATGAATGCGACGAACATCGTCGCGAGTTTTTCCGTGAACGTCAACTTTTGATGCTATTTTGCTTCACGGGGATCCGTCTTACGAAAAGAGCCGCCCCCCGATTCTATATTCCATGGCATAAAGTGGTGGCTACTCTTTCCGGTATTGCAGCGATTGTGATACTTACTATCATTACGACTACATATTTCTTGCAACAATCTTTTAGAGACGAAGTGATGAATACAGTTACTGTCCCCAGGGACAGCGTGTTCACTTGACATTGTCTGATGGAACAAAGGTTTGGTTGAATGCTAAAACCAAAATGGAGTATCCGCAAAGCTTTAAAGTGTCCGATCAAAGAATAGTAAAAGTGGACGGCGAAGCCTATTTTGAAGTGAGTAAGAATAAAGAGAAACCATTTATTGTTAAAACGACTAAGGGTGATGTAGAAGTATTAGGAACTAAGTTTTACATAAGCGCTTATGCGACAACAGATGTTTTTGAAACTTCTTTGATAGAAGGTAAAGTGAAGGTGCATACTGCTTATGAAGATATGACACTCTATCCCAAAGATAAGGCCGTATTGGAAAACGGTCTTCTCACTCGTAAGCAGATTGATGATATGGATACTTACCGTTGGCGTGACGGGCTTTATTGTTTTAAGAACCTATCTTTTGATGATGTTCTGAAACAATTTGAGATCTATTATGATATCCGTTTTGTGAAAGAGAATCCACAAATTGCAAACCCAAAACTGAATGGAAAGTTCAGGCTGATTGACGGAGTAGATTACGCATTACGGGTACTTCAAAGAGAGGTCGGTTTCTCGTTCCGGAGGGATGATGAAGCTAATGTGATTTATCTGAAATAATTTGTCCAACTATAAAATGAATGCCTATGTAAATAAATAGAAGAAGTCTGAAAACGAAATCGGCAAGTACTACCAATACCTGCCGATCGTGAGATAAATTTTCTCACCCGAGAGTGAAAAAACTTTTAATAAAATCTAATCGTAAAAATATGAAAAATAAATCAATCGGGGACGATTATAAGCTAAAAAATCCCCATGTTAACCTATTTTATAGAGCTATGCGAATAACTACATTCTTATTGTTCTTCTGTTCGTTCTGTGCTTTAGCCGATAATGTAAATTCTCAGACGGCGAAAGTTACTATTAAAAGAAGTAATGTGACACTTCTGGATGTGCTGAATGAAATAGAAAATCAAACTAATTATCTGTTTATTTATTCCAACGACATTAATGTGAAACGTCCGGTTTCGATTAATGTGAATGCAAAGGCGGTTAATAGCGTTTTAGCTAAGTTGTTTGCTGGAAAGGACGTTGCCTATCAAATGGAGGGAACTCATATTGTTTTGACAAAAACGGAAAAATCCTTAAACGAGGTAAGTGTACAGCAACAAAGTAAAAGAATGGAAAACATTACCGGTGTGGTGCTTGACGAAGCGGGAGAACCGATAATCGGTGCTTCTGTAAAAGTACAGAATACAACTATTGGTACCATTACTGATCTGGAAGGAAAGTTTAAATTGGAGCTTCCGGCAAAATCTGTCATTGAAATATCGTTTATCGGATATCGGACGAAAACGGTTGTTGTCGGTAAGGAGAAACATATTAGTATCTATATGGAAGAAGATACTAAGGCGTTGGATGAAGTGATTGTTGTGGGGTATGGCACGACTTCCAAGCGCAAGACTACTGCCGCTATTGCCAGTGTGAATGCTGAAGATATAGCTAAAGTACCTACGGCTAATATAACACAGAGCCTTGCCGGCCGTGCTCCGGGATTGATCGTGAATACATCCGGAGGTGGTATTAATAACTATTCTTCTATATCCATTCGTGGTGGTGCTACTCCATTGTTTGTTATCGATGATGTTATCTGTGAAGAACGTGATTTCCGGAATTTAAATCCTGAAGATGTGGAACAGATGTCTGTGCTGAAAGATGCGGCTTCTACTGCCGTATATGGTGCACGTGCTGCAAATGGCATTATCATGGTGGTAACTAAGCAGGGTAAAGCTGGTAAAATGAGTATCAATTATAGTTTCAACTACAATTTGAGTCAACCTACAATTATGCCTGATAAATTGAATTCGTATGATGCCGCTTATTATCTGAACCAGGGGTTGGCGAATGACGGTATGAAAGAACGTTTTAATGCGGAAGAAATGGAACTTTTTGCGAACGGTTCTGATCCTCATCATTACCCTAACGTGGACTGGCAGAAGTTGGCTATGAATACATTTGCTCCTGAACAACGTCATACACTGACTGTGACCGGTGGTAGTGAAAAAGTAAAAGCATATACATCATTCTCATATTATGACCAGCAGTCTATCTATAAGAATAATACCAATAATCTCCAACGCTATAATTACCGTACCAACCTGATTGCAGATTTTAAGGAAGTAGGCGTTAAAGTAACTTCAGGAATCGAAGGATATCTGACAAAAAGCCGGGAGCCGTTGAGTACTACGGGAGGTGATTATGGTAGTGTCTGGAGTCATATCCAGAATAAATTGCCTTGGGAAAATGCGTATAACCAATATGGGCAATTGAATAATATCCCGGATAACCCGTTGGCGGAGATTTCTCCGGAAGCGGGATATAGCAAGGGAGAGATTGCTACGGTTAAGGCCAATATGGGATTGGAATGGACGGTACCTTGGGTAGCAGGACTAAGATTGAAAGCGTTAGGAAATTATCGTCTGACAGCCGACCGTCAGAAGGATTGGAAGAAATCTCCGGTTATGTATGATTGGGACGGAAATCCGAATACTCCAAGCAAGCCGTCTTTAGAAAAGAATTATTGGAATATGTCAGAGTACACCGTACAAGCTTTTGCAAATTACGATCGTACTTTTAATGTTGTGCATACTGTTAGTGCTACGGCCGGTATTGAGGCAAATAAATATATGTATGATAATGCAACTCTGGGACGCAAAGAATACTTGTTGGATGTAGATCAGATCAATCCGGGGCCTGTTGCTACGGCTACAAACTCCTCTGCTGAGTGGACACGTGCACGTGCCGGTCTAGTGGCTCATTTAAAGTATGATTATGCAAGTAAATATGTGGTAGAAGGTAGTATGCGTTATGACGGCAGTGACAATTTCCCGAAAGGAAAACGTTGGGGAGTCTTTTTTATGCAGGTTCGGCGGCATGGGTAATCTCTGAAGAATCGTTCTGGAAAAATTTGAAAGATCGCCATATTCTTGATCTGTTTAAGATTAGGGCTTCTTATGGAGAGATTGGTCTGGATGATATTTCTGCTTATTCATATTTGCAGTCTTATAATTTGGATGAACGCGGATATTTGTTAGGAGGTAAATTTTATCCGGGTTTTTCTGAAGGTAACTTGGTTAGCAAAGATATTTCTTGGTATACAACTCGCAGTACAAATGTCGGATTAGACTTTGCTTCTTTAGATAATCGCTTGTCCGGTTCTGTCGAATATTTCCGTATGTCTACAAAAAAGGATATCTGACTTCTCCTTCTAATGTGGCATATACTGATCCGTTAGGAACCTCATTGCCACAAGTAAAGTCTAACGGTGAAAGTATTCGTCAAGGGGGTGAATTCATTGTACAGTGGAAAGAAAAGAGAGGTGATTTTGAATATGCGATAGGTGCTAATTTTACCTATTTTGATTCATTCTGGATGAATAATCCGTACGAAGCAGAAACAGACTTGAAGAATCCTTATAAACGTACTACTCATGCCAAAGGATATTGGGGAATCGGATATGAATCTTTGGGATATTATCAAAGTCAGGAAGATGTGATGAACTCGCCCAAACGGCAAAACTCGGTAAACTTGGGTGCTGGTGATATTAAATATTATGATTTCAATGGAGATGGTATAATTGACGGAAATGACCAACATCGTATCGGTAAAAATTCTTCTCCTCGCGGACAGTATGGTATAAGTATAGATCTTAATTATAAGGGCTGGTTCATGAATATGTTGTGGCAAGGAGCTACGTCCAAAGATTTCTATTTTGGAGACAAGCTGCAAGGTCAAGGTTCCGATTATGGCTATTTGTCAGTGATTTATGATTTCCAGAGAGACGTTTGGACACCGGATAATCGGAATGCCAAGTTCCCTCGTCTACGGAGTACTTCTAAATATAATGGAAGCAACAATTATGGTTCATCTGATTTCTGGTTGGTTAATACTGGCTATATCCGTCTGAAGAGTTTGAATATCGGTTATGATCTGAAACATAAAGTATTGAAGAGAGTTCCATGGATCACGAAATGTGATGTCTCTCTGAGTGGATATAACTTGTTGACTTTCAGCGAATCGAATAAATACGATATTGATCCGGAGATTGGAAATACTAATTTATATACTTATCCTGTCAGCAGGGTATATTCGATTAGTTTTAACATTGGATTCTAATAACTTTAAAAACACAGAATATGAAAATAATGAAATATATAGTTCCTGCACTTTTAGGAGGGATGTTAACACTGCAAAGTTGTGAACATTTTTTAGATACGAAACCTACGGAAACTTATTCGGAAGAATTGGTTTGGGGGAGTCGGTCTACTGCCGATGCATTCGTACTACGCACATATCCTGATATTTTGGGATTATACCACGATTTTTGGGGAGACGATCAGATAACACTAAATACAATTCTACGCCAAAGTTGTCCGGGAGAGGCACGTGACCTGATAAATCGGGAACATGATTTCGGTTTTAATAAATTTAGTATTATCCGTCGGTGTAACTTGATTATTGAACAGGCTTCCGCCTCTACTGCTTTATCCGATTTGGATAAAAAGAACTGGTTGCCGAGGGAAAAATGCTTCGGGCTATGATCTACTATTATCAGGCGAAACATTGTGGACGTGTGATTTGGGTAGACAGGGTATTGCAAGTAGACGATGAATTTAATTTGCCCCTCACTGAATCTATTGACCGGACGTATGATTTGATATTGAGTGATTTGGATGATGCCATAGCAGGACTTCCAGAGGAATATCCTGCCGGGCGTGCCAATGCTAATGCGGCTCGGGCTTTGAAGTCGGAAGTCTGTCTGACGGCTGCTGCTTACACTACGGATGCTACACGAAAGAAGACATTATGGGAACAAGCGGTAGTAGCGGTAGATGCTATCCAAGGTTATTCTTTGGACGCCAATTATGGTGGCATGTTCAATCAGGAGAACTCTTATTCTTCAACGGAGATTATTTTAGCCAGATATTTCAGTAAAGAAAATACAAATGGCGGTGATACTTATATGCAGACTGTCATTCCTAATCAGGGAAATGATAATCTAAAAAGTTGGGACGTGGTCCTTTGTTTAAAAAAGACTGGGTCTTTGAGTGCTGGCTGGAACATTCGCCTTCCCAGAATTTGGTAGATGATTATCTGGTTATTGACCAACTGACAAATGAAGCTAAAAAGTGGAATACGACTTCCCAGTTTGTGAATAATACCAATGTCATTTCTAATGATGCTGTAAGAGATCTGGCTGTGAATGCTGATGAATTGGATGAACACTCTCTGGCTTATGAAACGAAAGATAAAGGGCGTGATACCCGTATTAATGATTTTATGTATACGCATCGCGACAAACGTTTTTATGCGACAATCGTACAGGACTCCTGTGAATATTATGGGGAATTAGTCACAATGCATAAGACCGGTAACTTGCAACGTTGTAGTTTGGGTGAGGCTCCGGGAACCGCTGAAATGGGGTCTACCAATTACTTGTGGCGCAAAGGTGTCTACATTAATGACTGGCGTATATTTGTTGATGTGCCTACGGATTATCATTATGTAATTTTCCGGTACGGACGTGCGCTGTTGAATAAGGCTGAAGCCCTTCTTTGTCTGGCAAAGAGTGACCCTTCAAAACTGTCAGAAGCAGTAGCTACTTTCAATCAGACTCGCACTGTACATGGTGGTTTGCCGGAATCCGAAGCATCCACGTTGGTTGAGGCGTGGAAAGATTATAAGATTGAGCGTCATGTACAATTGCCAATGGAAGGCGACTATTATTGGTCTTTGTTGCGTTGGGGCAAATATGGTGAAGAAGCAAACGACGGACAACCCTCCGGAAGTGAAGTCATCAAAGAATTGCGTACTCCGGCTACATTTATTGAAATTAGCAGTGACCGTCATCGTATGTTTATCGGTACACAAGGATATGGAAATGCCGACCGTACTTTTTCTAAGAAACGCTATTTGTATCCTATTCCGCAAAGTTTGATTAATGCAAACTCTGCTATAACAGAGAAGGACCAAAATCCTCTGTGGTAAAATGATAACCAATATTCGAATTATTAATCAATGAAACAAGAACAATGAATAGAATTAAATTATCAGACATAAAATGGTTGCTTGTACTGTTGTGCTTGCCATTTGTTTCCTCATGTAAAGATGATCTTGAGGCTTATGAAGAAGCGGAAATTACCTCAGTCGGTGCATATCACCGCTACTATACAACAGAGAAGGATGCTTTGACAGGTGAGTTTAAGGTGGCGGAGAAGGAATTGGAGAAGTCCAATAGTATCAACGAAGACGAAGCGGTTGTTACTGCGACTTTCACGGTTCCTGCTGCCAGTGGCAGTTTTACTGATGCTGAACGTGCAAAAGTGTCGTTGAATAAGTTGGTTGTATACTTCAATGTGTCTACTGCTGCACGCGTGACACCACTGGATGGCTCCCCGAAGTTAGGGGCTCCGGGCGATTGGACCTCAGAACGTAGATATAGTGTCATGGCTGCAAATGGAACAAAGAAAACATGGACTGTCAAAGTTGTGTTGAATAAATAGGTATTATTTTCTTATATTTGTAGCAAATAAACTGAAATCAAACAATTGAGGTCTTGGGAGTCGTTGAGGTGGTGAGTAAGCACGTTATGTCAACGACTCCTTTTTAATTTGAAAATTATAATGTTTATGAATACACCTTTGTCTCCCGTCTCCGGGCGTTTGGCTTCACTCGATATCCTACGGGGTTTCGACCTCTTTCTTTTAGTTTTCTTTCAACCGGTATTTGTGGCTTTGGGGCAACGTTTGAATTTTCCGTGGCTTAATGACATTTTATATCAGTTCGATCATGAGTCTTGGATTGGTTTCCGGTTCTGGGACCTTGTGATGCCACTTTTCCTGTTTATGACAGGAGCCTCCATGCCTTTTTCCTTTTCCAAGTTTAAAATGCCCCTAATAAATGGCATATTTATCGTAAAATAATAAAGCGCTTTGTATTGCTTTTTATTTTCGGCATGATTGTGCAGGGAAACCTTTTGGGATTGAATCCTGATTCTCTTTATTTATATTCGAATACGTTGCAGGCGATAGCAACAGGCTATCTTATTGCAGCAATAATTTTGTTACACTGTTCTTTCCGTTATCAGGTGCTCATTACATTATTATTGTTACTGCTCTACTGGATACCGATGACTTTCTTCGGCGATTTTACTCCCGGAGGGAATTTTGCAGAAAAGGTAGACCGACTAGTGCTAGGCCAGTTTCGGGATGGTGTGTATTGGGGAGAAGATGGAAACTGGCATTTTTCTCCTTATTATACTTATACTTGGATATGGAGTAGCTTAACTTTTGGAGTAACAGTTATGCTAGGTACTTTTTTGCCGGAAAGATAATGAAAGAAGGAAAAGAAAATAGAAAGGGAGTGGTGAGGCTTTTTATTATTGTTAGGCATAGTATTAATAGGGGTATCTTTGCTATGGAGTTTGCAAATGCCTATTATTAAGCGGCTATGGACTTGTAGTATGACTTTGTTTTCCGGAGGACTCTGCTTTCTGCTTATGGGATTATTTTAGTATTGGATAGACTATAAAGGGCATACCTATGGGTTGGATTGGTTGAAAATTTATGGGATGAACTCTATCACTGCCTATATTTTAGGTGAGGTCGTTAATTTCCGTTGTATAGCAGCTTCTATCAGCTATGGCTTAGAGCAGTTTCTTGGTAACTATTATTCTGTATGGTTAAGTTTTGCTAATTATCTCATTGTCTTTTTTATACTTCAAATGATGTATAAACATCGTATCTTTTTGAAAATTTAAAAATACTACAATGAATAAGAAAAGTCTGTATTGGTATAATAAATGATTCCTGTCGTTATAGGCGTTTCTTTTTCACTGTTTACTATTTTATTAGTTTTTATTTCGCGTAACTATAGTCTTCTTTTCGTATAACTATGGTTATGCGAAGTAATAGTAGGCAATGAAATAATCTATTTAGAATATGAATGAAGTCTCAAATGTAGCTTCCCGATGATAGTCTATATGTTCCTTTAAAAACTATTCAAAGATATATAATTATAAAATTTAATAGATTTTTTTACTGAAAGAAAATATGCAATTAGAAGATTATTCAGAATTTGTTTGAAATAACTTTTACCAAGTTCTACTGGAACTTCGTGATTCGTTTTGTAAAGTGAACTAATGTGTTAGTTTGTATGCAATAATAATTGTAATACGTTGCAAATATATAGATAATTTTTGTAATTGCAATAGATTTGAGTAATGTTTTTATTATCTGGTCAGATAAATATAAAAAATGAACTTATCTGTTTTAATATTTTTACTCAATGAAATAAATTGTCAATAGTTTTATTTGCAAATAAGCGTTTATATCGTGATTTTTGTATCTATATATTATGCGCTTTTTGTAATTAACTTTGGTAGAGTCCTTATTTTCTTCATTTCATACCCCTCTGATATATATTCTTTTTTATCACGAAGTTCCAGTAGAACTTAGTGTAGCGATAAATAAAAAAAGACCTTATATCCTATGAACAGTACAGCTCAGCACAGTTTATCTCCTCTGGTACAGTATAACCAGGTTATATCATCTTGTTTTTTATATTCAATTTATGGAAAAAAGAGTGCTTTTGTCCGGGGATTGAATAAGTCTTGTATAATGTATTATTTGAAACTTAACATACCCCCAAGTTCCCACAACCGATGCAACAGAATGTAGTATCGGGTAGTGGGATTTTTTTGAAAAAACGGATGTGATTCATAAGATAGAAAATGCCGTCTATTTGAGAATTTCCGGTGTAACACCTTTAACAAGATTATAAACTAATAACGAATGCTGGCAAAGAAAAAATGAACGTTTTTTGTGAAGATAGCAATTTAATAGATGAAAGTGCTATCCTTTATTTATTGAAAACCTTTAATTAACCCAGATTCATGCTTATCGAAAAGCATAAGAATGAATTGTTAACACTTTTAATTTCTATGATGAATGAAAAACAAAATTGTGGAAGAATACTGCGATTATTGATCCTATTTTGTTTGTATGGTATTTGTTTACCTCCCCTTCACGCCAAACAGGATATTGCATCACCACAACAGACAGGCAAGACCTATACAATTAAAGGAGTTGTATTGATTTTAACAATGAACCGATTATTGGTGCCAGTGTTTTTATTCCGGGAACCAGTATCGGAGTAGCTACAGACTTGGACGGAAATTATGTACTGAAAGTACCGGCAAACACGAAAAAAATATAGAATTCTCTTACATTGGATATGAGAAGAAAGTTGTTCCGTTCAACCCTAAAGATCTAAATGTCTTTCGTGTTGTGACGATGAAAGAAGATAGCGGTATTGCACTTGAAGATGTCACGATTGTAGCTTTTGCCAAACAAAAGAAAGAGTCCGTATTAGGCTCCGTTTCTACTATCAAACCGGCGGAGTTAAAAACTACCAGTAGTAATCTTACTACCGGATTTGCAGGAAGTTGGCGGGAGTAGTTGCTTATCAAAGAAGTGGAGAACCGGGTGAAGATAATGCCGAATTCTTTATTCGTGGTGTGACGACATTCGGAACAGGGAAAGCCGATCCGTTGATTTTGATTGATAACATTGAATTGACTTCGTCAGATTTGGCAAGATTGAATACCGATGATATCGCCAGTTTCTCCATTCTGAAAGACGCTACTGCTACTGCGCTTTATGGTGCGCGTGGTGCTAATGGTGTTATTCTTGTAACGACAAAAGAAGGTACGGAAGGTAAAATGAAATTATCCTTTAGGGTAGAAAGTTCGTTTCCGCTCCTTCCAAAGAGGTTGAAATTGCTGATCCGCTGACGTTTATGAAACTTCATAATGAGGCGGTGAGAACTCGAAATCCGGATGGTGCATTACCTTATCTGGAAAGCGCGATTGCTGCTCGCGAAAAAAGGGGTTGAATCCGATGGCTTATCCAATGGTAGATTGGAAGGATATGCTATTCAAAGATTTCACAACTAACTATCGCGGAAACATGAGCCTTAGCGGTGGTGGTCGTGTAGCCCGTTACTATGTAGCATTGTCTTATTCGCGAGATAATGGTATCTTGAAGCAGGTTCCCAGTAATCCTTTTTGATAATAATATTAAGTTGGATAAATATACGGTACGTTCGAATGTTAATATCAATCTGACCAAAACAACCGAGTTGGGAGTGCGCGTGAGCGGCACATTTGATAGTTATCAAGGCCCTATACAGGGAGGTTCGCAGGTTTACAGTCAGGCTATTAAAGCAAGTCCGGTTCTTTTTCCTGCCATGTATGCTCCGGATGCAGCTAACCAATATACCAATCATCCTATGTTCGGTAATTATGGAACTAGTGCAAATTACTTGAATCCGTATGCTGAAATGGCACGCGGTTATAAAGAATATGAAAACACAGTTATACTTGCCCAGTTGGAGCTGAAGCAAGATTTCAGTTTTATAACCGAAGGCTTGAAAGGGCGTTTGTTGGGAAATGTCACGCGAACTTCATATTATGATCTTCAACGTTCTTATACTCCGTTCTATTATGCCTTGGATAGTTATGATAAGAAAAAAGATGAATACACTCTTTCTGCTCTAAATCCGGATTTGGGTACAGATTATCTAGGATACTCTCCGGGAAGTAAAAAGTAGGCAGTTCCCTGTATTTGGAAGCGTCGTTGTCATACGATCGGACGTTTGTTGAAAAACACAATGTCAGTGGTATGTTGGTTTATACAGTGCGTGAAGGGAAAAGTGGCAATGAAAACACCTTGCAGAAATCACTCCCTACCCGTAATTTGGGGATTAGCAGGACGTTTTACTTACGGATTCTCCGACCGTTATTTTGCGGAGTTTAACTTTGGTTACAACGGTTCCGAACGTTTTGACAAGAGTCATCGCTGGGGATTCTTCCCGTCGGGAGGTTTGGGCTGGGTTGTGTCCAATGAAAAATTCTGGGCGGACAAACCGATTTCCAAAGTTGTCAATATGCTTAAGTTGAAAGGATCATACGGATTGGTCGGTAATGATAATATTTCTAATAATGACAACCGGTTTCTTCTATTTGTCGGAAGTAAATATGAATAATTCCGGTAGGGGAATGAACTTCGGAACCAAACTTTGACGAAGGTTATAACGGTATTTCTATCAGCCGTTATGCTAATCCGAAGATTGGTTGGGAAATTTCTCATAAAATGAATGTGGGATTTGAACTGAAATTATTCAATGATCTGGAGATTCAGGCGGAGTATTTTAAAGAAAGAAGAACGAATATTCTGCAAGAACGTGCCGATATTCCTAGTTTGATGGGATTCCAGGCGCCTATCCGGGCAAATATCGGTGAGGCTAAAGGACATGGGGTCGATATTTCTTTGGATTATTCGCATATCTTCAATAAAAATTGGTGGACTACTGTCAGAGGTAACTTCACATACGCTAGTAGTGAATTTTCTGAATACGAAGAACCGGACTACTCGGCTACTCCATGGAGAAGTAAAATTGGTTCTAAGCTGAGCCAGACTTATGGTTACATAGCCGAACGTTTGTTTGTTGATGATGAAGATGTGGCAAACTCTCCGAAACAACAATTTGGCGAATATACGGCCGGAGATATCAAATATAAAGATATCAATCGTGACGGAATCATCGACGAGCAGGATATTGTACCTATCGGTTATCCGACTACGCCGGAAATTATTTATGGTTTCGGTTTTTCTGTTGGATATAAAGCGTTTGATTTTAACTGCTTCTTCCAGGGATCGGCACGGTCCTCCTTCTTTATTGACCCTTTGCGTATCACTCCGTTTGCCCAACCTTATGATCCGGACAACGAATTGGGAGGGAAACAGGCTAACAATGCTTTACTTCAGGTTATTGCAGATAATCATTGGAGCGAGTCCAACCAGAATATGTATGCTTTTTGGCCACGGTTATCGGATACGGCTATCAGTAATAATAACCAGTCGAGTACATGGTGGTTACGTGACGGTACTTTCTTGCGTATGAAATCGGCAGAAATAGGCTATACACTTCCAAAGCGGCTGACCAGTAAAGCTAAATTGGAAAACTTGCGTATTTACGTAAGTGGGACGAACTTGTTCAATATTTCCAAATTCAAGATTTGGGATACGGAAATGGGGAACAACGGTTTGGGATATCCTGTTAAACGAGTATTTAATGTAGGTATTCAACTTTCACTCTAAAAACATGTTATATGAAAAAATAATCATATCCATATCACTCGTGATTGCTACCATGCTGTGTAGCACTTCTTGTAGTGATTACCTAGATATAGTGCCCGAAGGTACTCCAAGCATGGATAATGCCTTCAGCAACCGCATTAATTCATTTAAGTTTCTACATACTTGTTATAGTTACCTGCCTTCATGGGATCAGGGTGGCTCCATTGGCTTTTTGGCAGGTGATGAACATTGGTTAATGCCTAAAGGAACCGGTTTTATAGATCAGCGTATCTCTCTCAACGCATGGGAAATAGGTCGCGGTGAACAAAATAATAATGACCCCTACCAGAATTTTTGGGATGGAGGAAATGGGGGAACCAATCTTTGGGTAGCTATCCGCGATTGTAATATTTTCTTGGAAAATATCAACAAACCTCTCGATTCGCAGAATTATGAACGCACCCGTTGGATTGCGGAAGTAAAATTCCTCAAAGCATATTATCATTATTATCTGTTTATGCTTTACGGTCCTATTCCTATCATGGATACTAATATTGCGGTAGATGCTTCACAGGATGAAGTAAGGCGTTATCGCGAGCCGGTGGATGATGTAGTGGCTTATATCTCTAACCTGCTGGATGAAGCATATAAAGATCTGCCTTCAAAGATCACAGATCCAGGACAGGGAGATGGGGCGCATCACCCAGCCAATTGCAAAAGCAGTAAAAGCACAATTGTTATTATTGGCTGCCAGCCCTTTGTTTAATGGAAATTCGGATTATATTAATGTGAAAGATAATCAGGGTAGGCATTTGTTCCCGACACAGGTTGATAACAGTAAATGGAAATTGGCAGCAGACGCAGCGCTTGAAGCGATAAATTGTGCAAAAAGAAAATGGTCACGAGAAACTTTATACTTTCTCTTTGCCGATCAATAGTATTTCTGCGGCAACACGCAAACTGCTGGATATCGGTGAGGCTGTCACAGAAAAATGGAATGAAGAAATTATTTGGGGAAGTACTCGGAACGTTAACGGATTGCAGACGGTTGCAATGGCTAAACATACGAAGGGGAGCCACTATAACGCGCGTTCTGTTTTAGGACCAACTTTATCAGTAGCCGAAGCATTCTATTCTTCAAATGGTGTGCCTATTTCTGAAGATAACAGTGATTTCTGGACGGCTAATTATCCTAACCGCTATGAGATTACCACTATCCCGGATGAGGGAAATAATAAATATTACCTTCAGATAGGAGAGCAAACAGCCTATCTTCACTTGAACCGTGAACCGCGTTTCTATGCTTCATTGTCATTCGACCGTGGAACATGGTATGGAGATGGTTATACGAATGATGAGCCGGCAAATCTTGCTTTCTATCATTTTCGGGCAAAGGAGGTATCAGGGCGCCAGACTTCGGAAGACCATTCATATACGGGATATTTGAATAAAAAGGTATGTAGCTATAAGACTGGTTTGACAAAAGACGGTTTCTCTCCCTACCGTTATTCGTTCCCAATCATACGTCTTGCTGATTTGTATCTGATGTATGCGGAAGCTTTGAATGAATCGCAGGAATCACCCACACAGGATGTATATGATTACGTGGACTTGGTTCGCGAACGTGCAGGGTTGAAGGGGGTAAAGGAGTCGTGGAGTAAATATTCCAAGTCCCCGGATAAGCCTAATACGAAAAACGGTATGCGTGAAATCATTCGCATGGAACGTTTGAATGAACTGGCCTGTGAAGGAAAACGTTTCTGGGACTTGCGTCGTTGGAAAAAAAAGAACTTCCCCGCGAAGTGAAAGGGTGGCATATTCAAGGAGAGACTGCCCAGGAATTTTATAGAGTAACCACTATCTACTTACGTTCAAAGTATAGTTATAAGGACTATTTGTGGCCGTTGAAACTGGAAACAATATTGAAAGATCCGAACCTGGTACAAAACCCAGGGTGGTAACTATGATATTCATAATTTAAAATGACTGGAAATATGAGAAATATGAATAATATATCAGAGCTTGTGAAATATGCGTTCGTCACATTGCTCGGTACACTCTGCCTAGCAGGATGTGGGCAGGACGAAAAGATTGGTCTCAATGCTACCGACAGTGTAGCACCGGGATTGCCTACGAATATAGAGGTGGAGAACATTAATGGAGGAGCTATCATTCGTTATACTCCTCCGAAAGATGATGATCTCTTGTGTGTTGTGGCGTCTTATATGATTAATGGGGTGGAAAGAACCACAAAAGCTTCTCCTTATGTAGATAGCTTGATCGTAGAAGGATTCGGAAAGGTGGGTGACTATAATATCTTTTTGAAGAGTGTAGACAAAAGCCAGAACGAGTCTGAACCGAAAACCGTTTCTATCAGTCCATTAACTCCTCCTGTAGAATATATTTATGAGTCACTCAAGATTACTGATAGTTTTGGAGGAGTGAGTTTGACGTGGAAAAATCCGACTCGACAGAATATTATTCTGGAAGTTACCAAAAAGGGAAACGGAGAATGGGTTTCTTTGGAGAATTTCTATTCCAGTATAGTGGAAGGGCAAGCTAAAATCCGGGGATTGGCTGCTGAACCAATCACGTTAGGATACAGAATTCGTGACCGTTGGGATAATTATTCCGAGATGTTGGAGCTGGAAAGCAATCCTTTGTATGAAGAGGAACTTGACAAGTCGAAATTTAAAGAACTTCCGACACGTTTGCCTGGTGATTGTGAGGCAATGGGTGGTCTGCCGATACGAAATATCTGGCAGGGTAATAATAACACAGACTGTTTCCATAGTGTTACTAATAGTGATAACCCTGCCCCTGGTCGGTGTATAACGTTCGATATGGGACAGGTTGCCAAGGTAAGCCGTTTCAAGATGTGGCAACGCAGAGGAGATGCGAACGTTTGGACCTATACTCATAATAATTTGAAGAAATATGTGATTTATGGTTGTACGGAACTTACGGACGAAATGTATAATAGCGGTGTGGAAAAAGATGGTATCATGTATCCTACCTTTGAGGGTTGGACGAAGATTATGGATGTTGAATGTTATAAACCTTCCGGACAAGATAATCCGAATATAACCAATGAAGATATTGAATATATACAGAATGGCGATGAACACGAAGTTCCCATTGAAGCTCCTAATTTCCGTTATGTAAGAATTCTTATGCTTGAAACCTGGAGTGGAGGTACTTACGCTCAGATTGGCGAAATGACTTTCTGGGGACAACCTGCAACAGAGTAATTAAAAAATCAGATTATGAAAAAAATATAATAAGATATATAGCTTGTGGCTTGTCAGCCTTTTGATGACCGCTTGCGGAGATATGTATGAGATACACGAAAAATACCTTGAAATGGGAGAAGAAACCTATCTCGGGGCCGTTCAGGATTTGAGTGCCTATAGCGGGTTCAATCGTGTCAAGTTGGAGTGGTATCTGAATGCCGACCCACGAATCAGCTCTTGTGTGATTACGTGGGAGGGAAATGAAAATCCTGTGGTAGTTCCTGTTCCGGAGAATCGTGTTATAAAGGATCCTATATCGACGATTATTGACCTTCCAGAAGGGAAATATATATTCAATATGATAACGAGGAGTGATACAGGTAAAGAGTCTTTGGTAAGAACTATTGCGGGTGAAGTGTACGGTTCCACTTATCAGGCCAGTCTATCAGCTCAGGGAATTAATTCGATCTCGGCAGATTTGAACGGAGTAACGATTAATTGGGTTCCGTTAGAGGGGTGTACCGGAACTACGTTGACGTATACAAATAATGAGGGAAAGGAGAAAATCATCAAAGTAGATGAAGGGCAAACTTCTACGGTTATACCGGATGCGGTCCTTAAGACATCATTTAAGTTGATATCTACATTTAAGCCAGCTGATGACGCTTTCGATGATATTCCAACTTTGGAAAAAATAATGGATTTTCCTGCTTATTATACCATTTCAAAAGAAGATTGGGATGCGGTTCACGAACAATATGTTGATGCAGACAGAACGGATTGGGGAATCTCGGCTTCGACAGAAGAAAAGGTTGGAGAAAATGCTGGTAAATATGGTATTGCCACCTGTATCCTTGACGGAGATCTTGCCAGTTTCTGGCACTCACAATGGAAAGGTGAAGGGGCTAATCCTCCATTGCCACATGAAATCATTATTGATATGAAATCACAACAGGATATTCTTTCGATAGAACTGGCAAGAAGGCAAGGTAACGGAGATACTAAAACTGTTATATTCAGCATAGGTGAAAGTGAAGAACATTGGACAGAATTGGGACAATTGAACTTCCCTAGTGAAAAGGCGACCAATGCCCAAACCCTGCTGTTGCCGGAACCTGTAAGAGGAAGATATATACGTGCTTTTGGTTACGGGTAGTAATAATGGTGTAAATGCAAGTATTGCAGAGATAATGTTTACGACAAGTAAGAAATAATATTATTAATAGTGAGTCCGTTGAAGTGACAGAGTTCAATAGATAGCTATATTTCTCACTAAAGAAAGGTTAGAGCCGCTGGAGAATCGGGTTTATGTGAATAAATGCGATTTGATGGCGGCTCTTTATTTAATAATCGAACATAATTCGCTATCTTTGTATAAATATAAAGTAACGCGACAACTTCTTCTTTAATACATATTTGCTTATGAGATTTATTGCTTTATTTATATGCTTGTCAATAGTCGGAATTTCCGGTATTACCCGGGCGCAACAAAAAGATACTATCCGTGTTTCAAACTTCGGAGCACATCCGTATACATATGAAAATTGTGTGACCTGCTTGCAGGAAGCTATTAGTGAATGTAAGCGAAGTGGTGCTCGCGTGCTCTCTTTGAGAAAGGGCGTTATGATATCTGGCCCGAAGGTGCTATCCGGCGGAAATATTTTATATCGAATACATCGACCGAACAAGAGTGTCCTTCCAAAGTGAAAACTATCGGTCTGCTGTTTGAAGATATGAAAGATCTGATGATTGAAGGAAACGGAGCAACGCTGATGTTTCACGGAAAAATGACGACTATCGCTCTCGAACGTTGTAAGAATCTGGTGTTTAAAGATTTGCATATTGATTTTGAACGTCCTGCCGGTTCGGAAATGACATTTGCCCGTGTGGAAGATGATGAGGTGGAAGTTGTTGTACATCGTGACACACGTTATGAAATAGTGAATGGGCGGATGAGCCTCTTTTGGTGAGGGTTGGCGTTCAAACAAGAATCATTGTATAGAATATAGTCCTGTTGATAGTACTTTCCGTTATAGTCAGGGGTGGAATGTGCTTGCTGCTGCGGAGGCGGAAGGGTGGCCCCGAATGTAGTACGTTTCCATGTCCCGGAAGGATTTCGCCCGAAAGTGGGGAATACTTTGACAATTCGTGACATTATTCGTGACCAGGTGGGATGGTTTATTTTCGAAAGCCGGGATATTACACTTAACCGGGTGCAGATGCACTATATGCATGGGCTTGGTATAGTAAGTCAATACACTCGTAATATTACCATGGATAAAGTGAAATGTATGCCGCGCGAAGGCAGTGGCAGGTTGTTGGCAGCTTCTGCGGATATGATGCACTTTTCCGGATGTAGTGGAAAGGTGAAGATAGTTGGTTGTTATTTTGCGGGTGCACAGGATGATCCGATAAATGTGCACGGTACTAACTTGCGTGCCGTTGAGAAAATAAACACCCGTACTTTGAATTTGCGTTTCATGCATGGACAGAGCTATGGGTATAACGCTTACTTTGAGGGGGATACGGTCGCTTTTGTCAAGGCGTCTACTATGGAACGTTTTGCATCTGCGCAAGTGGTTGCTGTGAAACGGTTGACAGACCGTATTGTTCAAGTCACCTTCAATCGGGATATTCCCGGTGAATTGGAACTGAATCACGATTGTGTGGAGAATATCAGTTGCACGCCCGAAGTGGAAATTCGTCATTGTTATTTTACGAGGACAAGTACGCGGGGTAACCTTAATGACTACTCCCCGAAAAGTAGTGATTGCAGATAATACTTATTATAAAACGGGCATGAACGCTATCCTGATAGAAGGAGATGCCGAAGGCTGGTATGAATCGGGACCGGTGAATGATGTTTTGATTCAGAACAATATATTTATCGGCTGTGCGTATAGTGGAGGACCTGAAAATGCAGTCATTGCGTTGCATCCTTCTAATACGGTGGTGGATGCGGAACGTCCGGTGCATAGAAATGTGCGTATCATAGGTAATACGTTTCGTACATTTCGGAAATCCGGTGTTATACGCCAAAAGTACGAAGGATTTGATTTTTAAAAAGAATCATGTAGAATGTACTTCTTCGGACGATTTTCGTCAAAAGCCTTTGTTTATTTTGAATGGTTGTAAAGGTGTTGTAATCAGAGAGAATAAGCTGGAGGAGGTTTGTGATAAAAAAATGGAATTTAGACAGATGAAAAGAAATATATCAAGGTTGATTTTTAACCCCAAAAAAATAAATACTATGACAATGAAGAAACTTTATTCATTTTTTATCAGTACTTTACTTGTCTCCTCTGCAGTTTGTGCCGGAGGGACAGATTATACAAAAAGGACTTGCTATTTGGTTTGATGCTCCGAATACTTTGCAAGGACATGCCGTATGGTATGGTGGCAGACCGGATATGTGGAAAGGTGAAAATAAACCGGAAACCGCCGGTGATACAGCCCGTAATCCGGATGCTGCATGGGAGTCACAATCATTGCCTATTGGAAATGGCAGTATAGGGGCGAATATTATGGGATCGGTCGAAGCTGAACGGATTACTTTTAATGAAAAGACACTCTGGCGGGGTGGTCCTAACACAGCGAAAGGAGCGGATTACTACTGGAATGTCAATAAACAGTCAGCGCATATCCTTGATGAAATACGTAAAGCATTTACGGAAGGAGACCAAGTTAAAAGCGGAGAGGCTGACGAGACAGAATTTTAATAGTGAAGTACCTTATGAGGGCAGCAGGGAAAAGCCTTTCCGTTTCGGTAGTTTTACGACTATGGGAGAGTTTTATGTGGAGACCGGGCTGAATATTATTGGTATGAGTGATTATAAGCGTATTCTTTCTTTGGACTCTGCTATGGCTGTAGTGCAGTTTAAAAAAGACGATGTAGCGTACCAACGGAATTATTTTATTTCTTATCCTGCTAATGTGCTGGTCATGCGTTTCAGTGCCGACCGGCCGGGCAAGCAGAACCTGATATTCAGTTATGCTCCTAATCCGGTATCGACAGGTAGTATGGTGGCTCAAGGTGATAATGGCTTGGTTTATTCGGCTGCGCTGGATAATAATGGAATGAAATATGTAGTCCGTATCCAAGCGGAGACTAAAGGTGGAACGTTGGTCAATAGAAATGGGAAACTCACCGTGAAGGGAGCGGATGAAGTTGTCTTTTTATGTCACTGCGGATACTGACTATAAGGTTAACTTTGCTCCAGACTTTAAGAATCCGAAAACGTATGTCGGGGTCAATCCTGTCGAAACAACGGGCCAATGGCTGGCTAATGCGGTGGCCAAAGGTTATTCGGCTCTGTTGAATGAGCATTATCAGGATTACGCTGCTTTATTCAATCGGGTGAAGTTGAATCTGAATCCAACGGTAAAGACCGGTAATTTACCGACCGGGCAGCGGTTGAAAAATTATCGGAAAGGGCAGCCGGACTATTAACTGGAGGAACTTTATTTTCAATTCGGCCGTTATCTTCTGATTGCAAGTTCTCGTCCGGGCAATATGCCGGCCAACCTGCAAGGTATCTGGCATAATAACGTTGATGGGCCTTGGCGTGTTGATTATCATAATAACATAAATATTCAGATGAATTATTGGCCTGCCTGTTCTACGAATCTGGAGGAATGCATGTTGCCGTTAATTGATTTTATCCGCACATTAGTGAAGCCGGGTGAAAAGACGGCTCAGTCTTATTTTTTGGTGCGAGGGGCTGGACTGCATCTATTTCTGCTAATATCTTTGGGTTTACTGCTCCACTGGAAAGTCAAGATATGTCGTGGGACTTTAATCCAATGGCAGGCCCTTGGCTAGCTACGCATATTTGGGAGTATTATGACTATACACGGATTTGAAATTCTTGAAAGAGACGGGATATGAGTTGATAAAGAGCAGTGCCAATTTTGCAGTTGATTATTTGTGGCATAAGCCGGACGGAACTTATACTGCGGCACCGTCCACTTCACCCGAACATGGCCCTATTGATCAGGGGGCCACATTTGTACACGCCGTTGTGCGTGAAATCCTATTGGATGCCATCAAGGCGAGCGAGGAATTGGGAGTGGATAAGAAAGAACGTAAGGAATGGGAACAGGTGCTTGCCAATCTCGTTCCTTATAAGATCGGCCTTTATGGGCAATTAATGGAATGGTTGGTAGATATCGACGATCCGAAAGATGAACACCGCCATGTAAATCATCTGTTTGGTCTGCATCGGGACATACAGTTTCTCCTGTCACTACTCCCGAACTGGCAGAAGCAGCCAAAGTTGTATTGGTGCATCGTGGTGACGGAGCTACCGGCTGGAGTATGGGATGGAAGTTGAACCAGTGGGCACGCTTGCAGGACGGCAATCATGCTTATACCTTGTTTGCTAATCTGCTGAAGAACGGTACGCTTGATAATTTATGGGATACACATCCGCCTTTCCAGATTGATGGAAACTTTGGCGGAACAGCTGGTATTACCGAGATGTTGCTTCAAAGTCATATGGGTTTTATTCAGTTGCTGCCTGCTTTGCCGGATGCATGGAAGGAAGGCTCTGTCCGGGGTATATGTGCGAAAGGAAATTTCGAGGTAGACATGATATGGGAGAACGGACTTTTGAAGGAAGCGACTATCCTGTCAAAGTCGGGTGAAAGATGTATTGTGAAATATGCCGGCAAGACTTTGTCTTTTAAAACTGTAAAAGGACATAGTTATCAACTAAAAGTATGATAGCGTGAAGGGGAATTGCTAAAACGCTGACAGAAAATGATTGTTACTTATTTGAAACTCTTTTATACATTTGCGAAAATTGGTATGTTCACCATTGGAGGTGGATATGCCATGATTCCGTTGATAGAACGGGAGATAGTCAAGAAAAAGTGGATGAGTAAAGAGGAATTTATGGAAATGTTTGCCTTGACCCAGTCATTGCCCGGTGTTTTCGCAGTAAACATATCTATTTTTGTAGGTTATAAACTTCATAAGGTGATTGGTAGCCAGGTGTGCGCACTGGCTACCATATTGCCTTCTTTTGTTATTATGATGTTGATTGCGATGTTCTTTGCCCGTTTTCAGGATAATGAGGTGATGATCCGTATCTTTAACGGAATACGGCCGGCAGTGGTGGCATTGATTTTATTCCCTTTCTTATCTGCGGTTAGGGCATTGAAGCTGAAATATATACAGTTGATGGCCCCCTCATTGCTACTGTGTTGATCTGGCAATTCGGACTTTCTCCTATTTATGTAGTATTGGCGGGAATTGCGGGCGGACTGGTTTATACTTTATGGTTGAAAGATAAGATTAAAGATATAAAGGCATGATATATTTACAATTACTTTGGGTGTATCTGAAGATCGGTACGTTTGGCTTCGGAGGTGGCTATGCTATGCTTTCCCTTATTCAACACGAAATTGTGGATATTCATCATTGGCTGACTCCCCAGCAATTTACGGATGTAGTGGCGATTTCGCAAATGACACCGGGGGCCGATTGGAATTAATAGTGCTACTTACGTGGGATATGCAGTTACACAAAGTGTATGGGGAGCGGTGCTTGCTACTGTGGCAGTTTGTTTGCCTTCTTTTATTTTAGTATTGCTCATTTCTTATTTCTTTGCCAAATGCAAAGATAATAAGTATATCAAGGCGGCGATGTCGGGGCTGCTTCCTATGTCTGTGGCATTGATTGCTTCGGCAGCCTTACTGATGATGAACAAAGATAACTTTATTGATTACTTAAAAGTATTGGGATTTTTGTCGGTGCTTTTCTGATTACATGGAAATGGGAGCTACATCCTATTCTGCTGATCTGTCTTGCTGGTGTAGTGGGAGTGTTGTTGTATTAAAAAAGCTTATTAAAAAGTTCTTTATTACTAGTCTATTCTTACTTTGTCTATTTTTGTGAAGTTGGATAAAAATCATACTATGGTATATTTGGACGCTGATAAACAGACTTATGCGGATTTGAACGTTACAGGGAATGTGTATGGTGAGCAGGCGCTTTGTTCTTTGTTTTTAAAAGCAGAAACGAAGAAAGGAAAGTCGCTGATGCTGGATTGGATTATGCATCCGTTGAGTGATTGGGAAGAGATTTGTAAACGTCAGGAAGCTATCGCCTGGGATTTCTTGCCGGAACTTCCTTTAAATGAGGAAGAACTGGACTTTATTGAATATTATCTGGAATATCGCGAACAGATAAGGGGAGCAAATATATTACTTTCATGTGCGACGATTATTGATCGTCTTGTACGATATGACCCGAACCGGTATGTGGTTTCCCGAGGAGTGAAATTGGTTTTTCTCATGTTGCACCGTTTGGAGAAATGGACTATTGCAGCAGGGGGGAATATCCCACAACTTTTAAAAGAAACAGCTGATAAGGTACAGGAACTTTTGCATGGAAGTGAATTAGAGGAAGTTCTGCAACAAACTTTAGATGAAAAGGCACGCTTGTCGAATTATGCCATAGATAAATATGATTATTTATTTCGTTGTACACGGTTATTGTCCATAAGGGAGTTGTTGTCTGTTGTCTACATGTTTGATGTTTGCAGGACGGCGCATCGGGTAGCGAAGGCAAAGAATTTCTGTTTCACTCCGACCATGGTGCAGACAATGGAGTTCTCTGTTGAAGGTATTGTACATCCTTTTTGTGGAAAATGCGCAAAAGAATAATTGGGAAATGTCCTGTGGGAATATATGTCTTTTTACAGGTTCCAACATGGCGGGAAAATCGACAACTTTGAAGGCTTTGGCGCTGGCTGTCTGGTTAGCTCATTGCGGTCTGCCCGTTTCAGTTAAGTCAATGATTTGTCCTGTTTATGAGGGGATATATACATCTATCAACTTGCCTGATTCTTTGCGGGACGGGCGAAGTCATTTTATGGCGGAAGTGCTTCGTATTAAGGAAGTTCTACAAAAGGCGGGAACCGGAAAGAAATGTCTGGTCATTCTGGATGAGATGTTTCGGGGGACTAATGCTAAAGATGCATTTGAGGCTTCCGTTGCGGTAAATGAATTATTGAAGGAGTATTCCAATTGTCATTTTCTTATTTCGACCCATATTATGGAATATGCAAAGGCATTTGAACTAGATCCTTTCTGTTGTTTCTATTATATGGAAGCGGAAATCAAAGATGATAATTTTGTATGTCCACATCGGTTGCAGAAAGGTATTTCAGAAGCTAGAGTCGGCTATTGGGTTGTGCGGAAGTTACTGAATATGGTTGAGCTGAAAAAATAAGAAAAGCCCGCTAAAGATTCTTCTCCAACGGGCTTTCTTTTTATCTGAAGTGAATTGTTTTAGATCTTGTTCGCACGTTTGCGCTCTATTTCGTCCAGAATGACTTTACGCATACGCATTGCTTTCGGGGTTACTTCTACATATTCGTCTTCCTTGATGTACTCCAATGCTTCTTCGAGTGAGAACTGAACGGGAGGAATCAGACGAACTTTATCGTCCGAACCAGAAGCACGCATGTTGGTCAGCTTCTTTGATTTGGTTACGTTGATCACCAGGTCATTGTCGTGAACGTGTTCACCTACCACCTGTCCTGCATAGACTTCATCCTGCGGATAGATAAAGAATTTACCGCGGTCTTGCAACTTGTCGATAGCGTAAGCAAAAGCCGTACCGCTTTCCATTGCAATCATAGAACCGTTGCTACGGCGTTCGATATCACCTTTGTATGGCTGGTATTCTTTAAAACGGTGTGCCATAATAGCTTCACCGGCAGAGGCGGTCAGCACATTGGTACGAAGACCAATGATCCCACGTGAAGGCATATCAAATTCGAGATTGATACGTTCGCCCGTATTTTCCATTTTGACCATTTCACCTTTACGGCGGGTTACCATATCAATAATCTTACTGGAATATTCTTCCGGTACGTTGATTGTCAGTTCTTCAATCGGTTCGCATTTTACACCGTCTATTTCTCTGTAGATAACCTGCGGCTGTCCTACCTGTAACTCGTATCCTTCACGGCGCATCGTTTCGATAAGTACAGAAAGGTGAAGTACACCACGGCCGGAAACAATCCATTTACCATCCTCTTCACTCTTCTTTACGCGAAGAGCCAGATTCTTGTCGAGTTCCCTCATCAAACGGTCATGGATGTGGCGTGAAGTTACAAACTTACCGTCTTTGCCGAAGAACGGAGAGTCGTTGATGGCAAATAACATACTCATTGTCGGTTCGTCGATTGCAATAGGTGGCAATGCCTCCGGATTTTCGAAGTCACAAACAGTATCTCCGATTTCAAATCCGTCGATACCTACCAATGCACAAATATCTCCAGAAGAAACTTCACTTGTTTTTACACGGCCTAGACCTTCGAATACATGAAGTTCTTTTTAATTTTAGCTTTTAAGCATATCACCGTTGCGCTTTACAAGCGTTACGTTCATACCTTCTTTTAATGTACCGCGATGCACACGACCTACGGCGATACGTCCGGTATAAGAAGAATAATCCAGAGAAGTAATCAACATCTGCGGAGTACCTTCTAACTGTGTCGGAGCCGGAATGTTCTCGATGATACAATCCAGTAGCGGAGTGATCGTTTCAGTCGGCTTCTGCCAATCGGTGCTCATCCAGTTGTTCTTGGCAGAACCGTAGATAACCGGGAAGTCCAGCTGGTCTTCTGTGGCGTTGAGGCTGAACATCAAGTCGAATACCATTTCATAAACCTCTTCCGGACGACAATTAGGTTTGTCCACCTTGTTTACCACGACGATGGGTTTCAATCCTATTTGCAGGGCTTTCTGAAGCACGAAGCGGGTCTGCGGCATCGGACCTTCAAAAGCGTCTACCAGCAGAATACAACCATCGGCCATATTCAATACGCGTTCAACTTCACCACCGAAGTCACTGTGTCCCGGAGTATCAATAATATTAATTTTAGTACCGTTGTAGTTAATGGAAACGTTCTTGAAAGAATCGTTATACCACGTTCGCGCTCCAAGTCGTTGTTATCCAGGATAAGTTCACCACTATTTTGATTGTTGCGGAACAAATTTCCGGCCAACAGCATTTTGTCAACCAGCGTTGTTTTCCCATGGTCAACATGGGCAATGATTGCAATGTTTCGAATATTTTGCATATAATACCTATTATTTGGCTGCAAAGGTACGAAAATAGGATTAGAAATATATGCTATACTCGCATTTTTTTCTTGTAAAACGTTGTGGGATATAAAGATAATGCCTATCTTTGCACGCTCAAAAGAATATTTACTATATCAAAATTCTAAAAGTTATGTATTTAGACGCTGCTAAAAAGCAAGAAATCTTCGGAAAGTACGGAAAGTCTAACACTGATACTGGCTCAACTGAGGCGCAGATAGCTTTGTTTTCCTACCGTATTTCTCATCTGACTGAGCACATGAAGCTCAACAGAAAAGATTATAGTACAGAGAGAGCCTTAACAATGTTGGTAGCTAAACGTCGTCGTTTGCTCGATTACTTGAAAGCTAAAAGATATCACAAGATATCGTGCTATTGTTAAAGAACTCGGTTTGCGTAAGTAATTTACTTGCTGCGAAAAGATTGAAGAAGCCGTTTCTCATTATGAGGAACGGCTTTTTTAGTTTCTCCCTTTTTCTATCGGATAGTCATATTTTCTTTGGTTATAATTGTGCTCATCTAAAGATTTTGTTATTTTTGCAACTTAATTATTATAATTTATCACCTTTGACAACTAAAATGCTTACAATATGGATACAAGTAAAATTGTAGGAGAGAAAATTAAGTCACTCCGCGAAGATAAATCAATAACCATAGAAGAATTGGCGCAGCGTTCTGGTTTGGCTATGGAACAGATTGAGCGTATCGAAAATAATATCGATATCCCTTCTCTTGCTCCGTTGATTAAGATTGCTCGTGTATTGGGTGTACGGCTGGGGACTTTCTTGGACGATCAGGACGAAGTGGGGCCGGTGGTATGCCGTAAGAAAGAGGCAAAAAGACGCTATTAGTTTCTCTAATAATGCGATTCATTCCCGCAAGCACATGGAATACCATTCTTTGTCCAAATCGAAAGCCGACCGTCACATGGAGCCATTCATCATTGATGTAATGCCAACTGAAGATACCGACTTTGTTCTTTCTTCTCATGAGGGAGAGGAGTTTATCATGGTTATGGAGGGCATCATGGAAATCAGTTATGGAAAGAATACATACCTTCTGGAAGAAGGCGATAGTATTTATTATGACTCTATCGTTCCTCACCATGTACATGCTTACGAGGGACAGGCTGCAAAGATTCTGGCAGTAGTTTATACACCGATTTGATGTTATGTAAGAACCAAGATTTAAGTATATCGTATGCAATTATTTGACCGTACTTTGGGACAGTGGCTGGAACACTGGGCTGAAGAGACTCCTGATAAGGAATATATCGTATATTCCGACCGCAATCTTCGATTTACCTGGAGCCAATTGAATCGTCGCGTAGATGATATGGCGAAAGGACTTATCGCCATTGGCGTGGAACGAGGCACCCACGTAGGTATCTGGGCCGCTAATGTTCCCGATTGGCTTACATTGCTTTATGCTTGTGCTAAGATTGGTGCCGTATATGTCACTGTGAACACGAACTATAAACAGTCAGAGTTGGAATATCTTTGCCGGAACTCGGATATGCACACACTTTGTATCGTAAATGGCGAGAAAGATAGTGATTTTGTGCAAATGACGTATACTATGCTTCCCGAATTGAAAATTTGTGAACGCGGGTATTTGAAAAGCGAACGTTTTCCATATATGAAAAATGTAGTATATGTCGGACAGGAGAAACATCGCGGAATGTATAACACGGCGGAAATCCTGTTGTTGGGAAATAATATCGAGGATAGTTGCCTAAATGAACTTAAAAGTAAAGTTGACTGTCACGATGTGGTAAATATGCAATATACATCAGGAACTACCGGTTTTCCCGAAAGGGGTAATGCTTACACATTATAATATAGCTAACAATGGTTTCCTGACCGGTGAGCACATGAAGTTTACGGCAGATGATAAACTTTGTTGCTGTGTTCCGTTGTTCCATTGTTTCGGGGTTGTATTGGCCACCATGAACTGCCTGACTCATGGGTGTACACAGGTGATGGTAGAGCGGTTTGATCCGTTGGTCGTGTTGGCTTCCATTCATAAAGAACGCTGTACGGCTCTTTACGGAGTGCCTACGATGTTTATTGCCGAGTTGCATCATCCGATGTTCGACTTGTTTGATATGTCTTGTCTGCGTACCGGTATAATGGCAGGTTCGTTGTGTCCGGTTGAACTGATGAAACAGGTTGAGGAGAAGATGTATATGAAGGTGACCAGTGTATATGGTCTGACGGAAACGGCTCCCGGCATGACTGCCACCCGTATTCACGATTCATTTGATGTGCGCTGTAACACGGTTGGGCGCGATTTCGAATTTACGGAAGTGAAAGTCATTGATCCGGAAACAGGTGAGGAATGCCCGGTTGGTGTACAGGGTGAAATGTGCAATCGTGGATATAACACCATGAAGGGGTATTATAAGAATCCGGAAGCTACGGCGGAAGTGATTGATAGAAATAACTTCTTACACTCCGGCGATTTGGGTATTAAGGACGAAAACGGCAATTACCGGATTACCGGGCGTATCAAGGATATGATTATTCGTGGTGGTGAAAATATCTATCCACGTGAGATCGAAGAATTCCTTTATAAACTTGATGGAGTGAAGGATGTACAGGTTGCAGGTATTCCTTCTAAGAAGTATGGTGAGGCTGTTGGAGCGTTCATCATTTTACAGGAAGGTGTCACGATACAGGCGGAGGATGTACGTGACTTCTGCAGAAATAAAATTTCCCGTTACAAAATACCGAAATATATTTTCTTTGTGGACGAGTTTCCGATGACGGGCAGTGGCAAGATTCAGAAATTCAGATTGAAGGATCTCGGTCTGAAACTTTGTAAGGAACAGGGAATTGAGATAATTTAGAGATCTTATAATTTAAGTCTTTATAGTTTAGACACACAAAAGTTTTTCATTATAAAAAACAGTGAACGGTGAACAAACTGTATTTAGGTTACAGGGAGTTCACCGTTTGCTATTTATATTGTTACCTTTATTCTGTTCTAATTAAATTTCTGCTATCGTTAATTCTAAATAAAGTCGTCACCGAGTTGCATTTGGGCATCATTTACATATTTACGAATGGCATGTTCTTCATCCTTACGACAGATTAACAGCACGTTATTCGACTCAGCAATCAGGTATCCTTCCAAACCGTCGATTACGGCAAGTTTTTTCCTTTCGGAAGTACTACCATATTATCTTTGCTGTTATAGATAAGCGAATGGCATTTCAGAGTGACATTGCCATCCTGATCTCTTTCCGATAAATCGTAGAGTGATCCCCACGTTCCGAGATCCGACCAGCCGAAGTCTCCTAGAGATACATATACATTGTCTGCTTTTTTTCCATAATGCCGAAGTCGATAGATACATTGGGGCATGCGGGGAAGTTTTCTTCGATAAATGCTTTTTCCTTCTCGGTGGCATAGGTGTCTTTTCCCGGCGCTAATTTTGAAGCCAGTTCAGGTAGCAGATATTCGCAGGCTTTGATGATTGTATTTACGTTCCACATAAATAGACCGGAATTCCAATAAAACTCTCCACTTTCTACAAATACCTGGGCTAATTCCAGCTCCGGCTTTTCTGTGAATGTTTTCACTCTGTAGAAATTTTCTCCGGCAGGTTCGTCTATTTGTATATATCCATACCCTGTCTCTGGACGATTCGGCTTGATACCCAGTGTCAATAGTTTTTCGGAACGCGATACGAAGTTCAGCCCTTTTTCAATGGCAGCGAGAAATTCGTCTTCTTTCAGAATTAAATGATCGGAAGGAGCGACTACGACATTAGCGTTTGGATTTAATGCGCGAATGTGGTAGGAAGCCCATGCTATACAAGGAGCGGTGTTCCGTCTTGCCGGTTCCAGCAGAATCTGATCTTCGTTTACTTCAGGTAATTGTTCTTTCACTAAGTCCGCATACATTGCATTGGTGACAATGAAAATATTTTCTGTTGGAATAACTTTTTGGAAGCGGTCAAAAGTTTGTTGTAAAAGTGAACGCCCGGTCCCGAAGAAATCTAAAAACTGTTTGGGGAGTGTTTTACGGCTAAACGGCCAAAAACGGCTTCCGATACCCCCACCCATAATCACGCAATAATTATTCATGTTTGTCATGATAGTGACTCTATTTTAAATGTTTTTGCTAATGTACGGTTTATTCTCTGAATAGAGAAGTGTTTAAGATATGTTTTATTATTTTTTTTCTCCTTTTTTTTGCCAAACTATTGTGAATTCAAAATAATGTCGTATCTTTGCACCGCAATTGAGAAATCAAGCACGCGCCCAGATGGCGGAATCGGTAGACGCGCTGAGGGTCTCAAACACCAGTGGATTCTATGCTGGATCAACGTAAGAATCTGAGGGCTTTCGTTTTTATGCATATAATTTAGCGAGTCTGTACAAGAAAAATGCTTTATCTCTTACTCCTCTGAACTGTGCCTTGAACGCTTTGATTTTAGCATTAAATGATTCTGCTGCTGCATTGGTAGTCCTTCTTTTCAAAGAAGTTTATTATATTCATATAGTGCGTTTGTATCGAGCGCGCTACCCTTCCAAAGGTGAGAAACCCCGTTTGTCTACTTCATCATACCACCTTGCAAGCCTTGTCAAAGCCATATCTTTAAACTTACACTGATGATAGATTGATCCTAACCGCATGGCCATATAATATCCTTTCTTTATATCGGGATATTCTTTAAATAGAATCTCGGCCCGTATCCTTTGAGACTGAGTCCATAGCGATTCTTTTTGTAAAGCAGATAAATACTCCTTGCCAGCAACTGTTTTCTTGTATCTCCATTAGCGAAAACGGGCGCATGATACATCTTTCCGCAGGCCTTTGCGTAAGCTATCTGTATGGACTCTTCGTCTAAAGCCTCCCAGCGAGCTTGCACGCGCATCTCCTGAACAGCTTCATAAGCTAATTTCTGTACATGGAAACGATCTGTAACGCGTTTGGCGGCAGGGAAGCAAGTCCGGGCAATTTGTTCCATATTGGGAGCCATATCCAATGTTATCTCACGCACCTAGTAGCGGCGACGACGCGAAAGTTTAAGCAGGACAGAGGTAACCGTACAAACATCCGTACCTTTAATGATACCAATAATACTGCCTTTACCACCGTGAGCCGCTTTATTAATCAACACAGTATAGAGTTCTCCACAGGACAGAGCCACTTTGTCAATGCAGACGTAGGCACCAATGTTCTTCTCAAACAGGAGCCAGTTCTCTGCGTGAGAAAGCTGATCCCAGTGTAGGTAATCACTTAAATGGTTTCGGTATTGACGTTCCAGTAAGTCTCCGTCAACTCCATATAAAACACCCAATGGCTTGCAACTAATCGGATAATTATCAATATAGTTCTTTTAAAAAAGACGCAAAGTCGTGCGTCAAACGAGTACCCTGAGCCACCATACGCCAGTTGCGGGAAATATACTCATTGCTGCTCTTCAAAATCCAACGACGAAGAAGAAGGTTCAAAAAGACTTTCTTGCCACGAAGAGGAAAGTCTTGAACAATGACAGGCTCATAAAAAACCTTGCCCTCTGTTTCTTGACCGGCATACTTCTCGGGAGTCTGATTCTTCTCCTCAAGGTAAATGACAACCTCATTCAAGCTTTCTTTCACATCAACAAGATCAAAGTAATCCAAAGTGCCTTCAGGAAGAAGAAGGCGATAACCATTTAGCTCCATAAGCAATTAATTTGATTCTTTGATACCTTGAAAAGGTTGAATATGCTGAAATTGGCTATCCATGGATATGCTAATAATTCAACAGTTTTGTAATTAAAGCAAATTTCAGACTTTCATATTGAGGTGCACGTCCCGTTATTTCTGTAATTGTTTTTATTAAAGAGTTGATGACTGCATATTCCGTATCTATCAATGTACCGTCTATGTCGAATACGATATGTTTATATTTCATATGTTTTATTTATTAGTCAAATAATACTTGCCAGTTTCTATCGTAGTAAGCTGCAAAAGCACATTTTAATTTGTTCTTCGTTATTTTTTCTTTTGCAAGAATAGGTAATTCTTCCAATCCGAAATAGGCACTCTCATCCGTTTCAATATTGGGTCGGAAATATCCGCTTTCAATCTCACAAAGAACAAAAAACTTTACAAACATTGTAGGCATAGAGGAATATTATGCAAATTTCTATCTTGCATAGCTATTATCCGATAGCTTTTACATTTAATCCTTGCTTTTCTTTTTACTTTTTCCGTATTAGTCTTGATACTCTGATTTATATCGACCCAACCACCGGGCAAAGACCAAGTTCCATTTTTTCTTTCACAAAGCAGTATTTTATCATCTTTGAATATAGCAGCTCGTGTATCTAATTTAGAGTTTGAAATCCTGTCATTGCAAAAACAGATTCTTTACTTTTTTGGGTATTTACTTTTGCAGACTAAGCATTTCTGCTGTAATTTCTAATGCGTTCAAAGCGTTCTATATCAAATACATCTTTGAATAATTGGGCAATATTTTTTTGTCCATTCAAGCCATTGTGGTTGTACTATTTTATTCATATAGTGAATGTTAGTATCGTTATATTGATTTACAAAGGTATGGAAAATGAAATTCTTTATTTTTGTCCTATGTTAAAAAATCATCGGCTTGACCGGATTCTGCTAAGAGAAGGTTGTCCTATTCTAAAAAAGAGGCAACATGTCCCAAAGTCACTCGGTGGAAAATGCTGGGATATTCTTTTTATCAACTTTTCATAACGTTCTTGGGCAGACAAGTTCAGCCGGGAAATATGAATGTCCTGTAAAAGTAGAAAATTTTCTTTGCTGTAACACTCTCATCCAATTGGCAATGTCAATACGGGATTTATATAAATCATTCAACTTGTCTATAGAAATGGAGTAGGTTAAAGTTTCTTCTAAGGTTTCTACATATTCAAATCCTGCTTTGTGCCGATATAAATCCCATGAACCACAAGTCGCATCGCCTTCCATAGAAAACCATGTTGTTATTTCTTTTCCATTATGCAGGATATATGAACGTGTTATACCTTTTTCTATAAAATAAACCTGATTGTCAAAACGACCAGCTTGTATGATGATAGTTTTAGCCGGAAAAGTCTGTTGTTTGAAACAGTACTTTAGCAGATGCAATGAATCATCCGAAACAGGATAGAGTTCTTGTATCTTTCTTATTATATTATCCATTATCAATGTTTTTGCTCTTTCTACAAAAATACGAAAACAGAAAGGGATAATATTGTTGCATTCATAGTTTAAAAAGGAATTTGACTATTTTTAGCAAGGTGGGATGAAAAGAGAACCACGATGTGGATATGTGATATAGGCAAAAGAAATAGGTGGTACTAAACTATGTTTAGTTTATCCCTTTGTCTATATAGCCAAAACGAACTAAACCAATTTTATTGATCAGCTAAAAACGATACTGGCGAAAAAAGAAATAGTATTACCTTTTTTCGCCAGTATCGTTTTTAGCAATCTTTTTCAGTCTTGATTTATCCTTAATAGTTTGAGGAAGAAATGAACTCTTTATTTCTTCCTCGGTTGGAAGTTCTATCATGTACTTCTGTACAAAGATATTCGAGTCTAATCCGGCAGTGGCATATTTAACTAATGCATCTCCCTTTTCGGTGCAGAGTAAAATGCCGATAGGGGATTATCATCCGACTGCATCACTTCTGCTTTAAAGTAGTTGAGGTACATATTTAACTGTGAAGCATATTCATGGCGGAACTTGTCTATCTTTAATTCCACAATAACATGGCATTTCAAAATACGGTGATAGAAGACAAGGTCAGTAAAGAAATAATCTTCATCAATCAAGATGCGTTTTTGCCGGGCTTCAAAGCAGAAGCCAAGTCCCATTTCTAATAGGAAGCGTTGCAGATTGTCAAGAATGGATTGCTCCAAATCGTTTTCTGTCACTAATGCACGTTCATTCAACCCTAAGAATTCCAAAGTAACAGGGGTATTGATTACATCTTTGGGCTGTAATAAGGTTGCTTGTTGTTGGACTAAAGGGAGAGTGCTTTTTTTTGTTTTTGGATAGTCCGCTACGTTCGTAATATAAAGATGTTATTTGTCGTTCCAACTCAGCAACCACGAATAGTTTCCATTTCATAGAAAGCACGTTTTACTGGGTTCTCAATTCCCGATATGGTATTTAAATGGGTGGAAGATAATCTGTTGAATAATCTATCAGCCGGAATCATCCATGTTTCGGTTTGTAGAGGTTCTGTTGAAAATTTCCAAATGCCATTTTCAGATTCGGCGGTTAATGACTGCCGAATTTGAATTTGTGATGCAATGTATTGTGTGACAGATACTTTTAATTGTGGGTAAACAAGGTATAACCGCCTAAATTCACGAAATCTACGCTCGTTCAGACCTTTTATTTTCAGCCGTTGTTCCAGCTTCTTCAACAGTTGTTCACCGTATGCGGCACGGTCTTCCCCGTTCTGTTCAAATTCTACGATATAGCAACCCATAAGCCAGTTACGGGAAGTGAGGGCAAGGTTTACAGCGTGTGCGGCTTGTGCCTGCAATGTGTTCTGTATCGTGCTGATATGTTTTACTAATGCTTCAAAGTTCATAGTTACAAAGATAAGTCTTTTGTGGTTAAAACTTTAGTTCGGGCAGGCTATTTATAGCTTCCTCTTTTAATTTATCCACCGCACGGGTGTATTTCTCCGTATGCTTTAATCCGCTATGTCCTAAAAAGGCTGGCTACGGTTTTGATATTTGCCCCATTGTTCAGAATATTCACGGCAAACGAATGTCGGGCGCAATGCCAGCTTATGTGTTTGTCTATCCCGGCTCTCTTTACCCACCGCTTTACTGATTTACAGCAACTTTCGTAAGTAGGTAAATCGAATATCAAACAGTTTTTGTCTACCGGGGCTTCACCAATGATAGACAATAGGCTGTCATTCAGGGAATAACTACACCACTACTGGCTGAATATCCCTTTGTCTTGCTTTGCTCAAACTTCAATAACCGATTAGCGTAATCCACATTCTTATAGGTAAGGTCTTTTCACATCACAGAAACACAAACCGCAGTATACGCAGAATATAAAAGCCCGTCTGACATTCGGGTTCTCGTTGTCATAATGGCAAGCCGCCAGCTTTTGGATTTCTTCGGGAGAAAGAACATCTTTCCGAAGCATTTGGCTATCCACTTTGCAGGTAACACTTTTGGATGGGTCTTTCAACATTACATCGTGGTCAATCGCATATCGAATAACTTTCTTGAAACGCTGGTAAATGCTTTTAGCACCTTCACCCACACTTCGGGATTGCAAATAGGCTACAAATTGCTCCATCATTTCCTTGGTAATAAGTTCCGGTTTGATACTAAACTCATTCATGGGGTATTGCTCTTTTAAGAAGTCCTTAAAACGGCTAAACGCAATTTGTACCATGCGAATATCTTTCTTGGTGTAATTGTTGATATAAACAGATACAGACTAAGGTTCTCTTTTCGCCTGTTGTGCTTTACTGCAAACTTGGGCTTGCCTTTGCATCTTTCCACTTATCATAGTACACTTGATTACCGTTTTCATCCAATACGGGCTTTTCCTCTCTACCCTAAATAATACTCTAAGTAAAGGCTGATTCTGCCGTCCGAGAGCTTATTTTGCTCCAATTTGGGGATTTTCTTTCGTTTTATTTTTCTAACTTTGCCATTGTTCAGAGGTTTTATCCCGATTTAGGTACCGTAATCGGGTGATTACACTAAATGCTTGATTTTCTTTTTGTTTTCCTATGATTTCTATAGCTTATACCGGGTCTGGGTACTGAGGCGGAGAAAGTTGAAAAAACTCTCTCCGCTTTTCTTTTCTACTCCTCGTAACTCATTGGTTTGCTGGGCTCAACGTCCAATACCTTCCAATCGCAACCTGCATAAGCTCTACGAGTCATCTTCCCCGAAGTTTTAATGGAATATTTCGACATATCCGGTTGGCATGACGACTTCATGAAAACACTACCTGGAACGTTCAGATTACAAGAGTGGAACTGTGATTTCACATGGTTTTACTGATGAGAAAGTGATCCAGAACTTTCCTCTGCGTGGTAAACCTGTTTATCTCCACGTAAGACGTCGTCGCTGGTATGGCAAAGCTACAGGGAAAACGTTTTCTTGTTAGATAAATAATGTGAAAACTGTATTTTTCTTTGGAATAGAATTAACTTTCAGCCACTTATAAGGTCTAACATATATTATTCATTTAATATTATGTTAGAATTATGAGAAAGCAAATTTTAAGTTTACTTGTTGTGTTGTTAATCGGCTCAACAGTATGTATGGCTCAGGATCGTCAAAAAAGGAAAAGTTGACAGAGAGAAGCGTATCGAACAGATAATAACCGATCTGGGACTGAATGAAAAGCAAGCCAAGGATTTTAAGGCTGCAATGGAAGAAATGCGACCGACAAAGAGAAATTCTAATGAAAGACCTTCGCGCGAAGAGATGCAAAAGAAGAGAAAAGAGGGAGAAGCTAAAATAAAGAGTATCCTGACTGATGAACAATATAAGAAATATCAGGATATGCGTAAAAGGAAAATGCAGATAGAAAGAAAAGAACTAAATAAGAAAGTATTTCTTTTTTACTCTTTTTAGCTAGTTTTATTGGCCCGTTATCGTTTCTCGTATGTGTTTGGTGATCGTGACTTTAGAGGAGATGATAGGCTATTAAGTATTTATAAAGGTATTATTTATATAGATATAAAGCAGGTTTTTGCTGGCTGATATTCATAAATTTTATCCAAAAGAAGGAAAAAGAATAGAATAAACAAGAAGCAACGTAACACCCTATCCATAAAAATGCTATATTTATTGCAGCTGGAGAGCACTTTAAGTAATGCTTAAGAGGAAAGACGCAAAGTAGTATATATACTATATATTTTCTATTATTAATTACTTAAACACATTTTTTATGGAAGCCAAGAAATCAAAAAGGCTACAATCGAGAATCAACGGGGTTCTTGGTTGTTGATGGGTTTGGTTGTTGCGCTTGCCTTCATGTTCGTTTCGTTCGAATGGACACAACATGATGTCAGGGTTGCAGCACTATCATCAGATGATGAATCCATCTTTGTTACAGAGTTAGTTCCGATCACATTCCCAGATGAGAAACTGGAACCGCCTCCACCTCCCGAAAATAAGATCGTAGAAATATTAGAAATAGTAAAGAACGATATAGAGGTAGCGGATAATGTTTCTACAGTTGGAGAGGATATGGACGCAACTCATAAGATTGTCTGGATACCGCCAGTGGTGGAAACGGAAGTGGTTGATGAAGACGTTATTGTTGATGTTGCAGAAATCATGCCTGAGTTTCCCGGAGGTACGGCTGCTTTGATGAAATATTTGGGTACAAATATCAAGTATCCGACTATTTCTCAGGAAATGGGTTCAGCGGGAAGAGTGATTGTCCAATTTGTTGTTGACAAAGATGGATCAATTTCAAATCCCGAAGTGGTACGAGGGGTAGATGCATATTTGGATAAAGAAGCTATCCGTGTGATAAGTTCTATGCCAAAATGGAGGCCCGGAGTACAGAATGGTAAGAAAGTTCGAGTAAAATATACCGTTCGTGTAGTATTCAGGTTACAGTAGTTGCTTGAAATAGATGTGTAATGCGGGTCGGTTCCGAAAGGGATCGGCCCTTTTTATTGAAATCCGACATTCTCAATCGCAGGATACTTATAACATTTCTTTTCTGGATTGCTTCTATGAAATAAAAAACATATCTTTGCAAGAAGAATAAAAACAAATGTTGATTTTATGAATCTTCTACTTTGTCTTAAAAGACCCTTTATCTGGCTTTCCCGCTTCCGTTACCGTTGCGGATATGGTGTACATTCTCCGTTTGCATTTAGTCTGATAACGGATGTGATATATGAAAAGATGCCTTATTATGCTTATGATTCTTTGGAGAAAGAACAGAAGAAAAAGTAGAGGAGCGTGGGTGTAATAAAAAGGTACACAGAAGGTAAATCGTTTCTTGTTCCGGCTGGTGAATAAAGTGCAACCTGCTACTATTGTAGAGGTAGGTCGTCCTTCGGTGACCTCACTTTATCTTCAATCGGCGAAGCCTTCTGCGGAATATCTTTTTTGCTTCTGACTTGTCGGAACTGTTTCTGGATACAGACGTTCCAGTAGATTTTCTATATCTGAACGATTATCAGAATCCGTGTTTGCTGGAGGAAGTCTTTTCGGGTTTGTGTACGCCGGACCACCTTGAAAAGTGTGTTTGTCGTGCATGGAATCTGTTATTCTAAAGAAATGCGGGCATTCTGGAAAAGATTGCAGGCTGACGAACGGGTAGGCATTACCTTCGACCTATACGATATAGGCTTGCTCTTTTTTGATAAAACAAAGATAAAACAGCACTATATCGTCAACTTCTGAGAACCGTTGTACGTTAACCTTATATAGATGATTAAAAAAGAAAATTATGAAAAAGAGCCTTGTATATACAAAAACCGGAGACAAGGGAACAACGAGTCTTGTTGGTGGTAGTCGTGTTCCGAAGACCCACATTCGTTTGGAAGCTTATGGAACAGTGGACGAGCTTAATTCCAACTTGGGATTACTGAATACTTATTTGCAAAATGAGACTGACAGGAACTTTATTTTGGGCATACAACATAAGTTATTTGCTATCGGGTCGCATTTGGCTACCGATCAGGAAAAAAACACAACTGAGAGCCGCCAGTATCATTTCAATGGAAGATGTGGAACGTATCGAGCGGGAGATTGATAAACTAGATGAACAATTACCGGAACTTTGTGCGTTTATTATTCCTGGAGGAAGTCGTGGAGCGGCCATCTGCCATGTTTGTCGTACCGTTTGCCGGAGAGCAGAAAGACGCATTTTGGCTTTGTCCGAAACTTGTACAATTTCCCCTGAAGTGCTAGCTTTTGTCAACAGATTATCAGATTATTTGTTTGTTTTATCTCGGAAAATGAATTTTGATGAACAAAATAATGAAATATTTTGGGATAATAGTTGGAAATGATAGATTTTATTATACTTTTGCCGAAAATAGAGAAAATAAGACAGATTAGTATTCACTTTAAATACTCAAGATTATGTATTGGACATTGGAACTAGCATCAAAACTTGAAGATGCTCCCTGGCCGGCAACCAAGGACGAATTGATTGATTATGCCATGCGTTCGGGTGCTCCTCTTGAAGTTATTGAGAATCTCCAAGAGATGGAAGATGAGGGCGAGATCTATGAGAGTATCGAAGATATTTGGCCGGATTACCCTAGTAAGGAGGATTTTTTCTTTAACGAGGAAGAGTATTAATTTATAAATGACCGAACATATAAAATTCCCGATAACTTTATCATCAAGTTATCGGGAATTTTTTATTGATGAACATCGTTTTTGGTATTTCTATTTTCTAACTCGTCTCAGAATATTCTGCATTTCGTAGACTATTTCGGGGTGTTGGTCCGCAAGGTTTTCCTTTTCATATTCTCTAACTCTCATGTCATAAAGTTGAGGAGTTTTCAAATTTCCAGTCTCTACTTTTTGGGCCCCAGGTAATCATGGCAGGTCCATCGTTTGGTTCAATATATTTCCAATTTTTGGTACGTACAGACATGGTTGAAGATTCTTCTATAATCCATGGGCGATCCGTTTGATCCTTTCCGAGCCATGTGTTTAAGCGGTTCTGGCTATCTGGCGCACTTCCTTTTGGTAATTTTGCATTGATTAGAGCAGCCATTGATGCAAACCAGTCGATTTGTGATACTAAGGCGTCGGAAATTTGCGAACTGGGGATTTCTTTCGGCCAACTGACAATTGCAGGTACCGCCGTTCCTCCTTCAAATGCGCTGTATTTATTACCACGAAAAGGACCTGCAGGACTATGTCCGTTAAGCAATTCCTCAGCATGGTCATCATAACCGTCGTCAACTACCGGACCATTGTCACTAGAGAGGATAATTAATGTGTTTTCTCGTAATCCCCGTTCTTCAAGAGCTGCTATTATTTGTCCCACTGTCCAGTCAAACTGGGCAATAGCATCACCACGTACTCCCATTTTATTCTTACCTCTAAAACGTTCATGTGGAAAAAAACGTGGTACATGTACGTCGTTTGTAGCAAAATACAAGAAAAAAAGGCTGGTTTTTGTACTTGTCGATAAAATCAATAGCATGTGCGGTGATGGAGTCGGCTATATTTTCATCTTTCCATAATGCTTTGCCACCACCTTTCATGTATCCTATGCGACCAATTCCGTTGACAATAGCCATGTCGTGCCCATGACTATGTTTCATATTGTACAACAGTTCCGGATGGTCTTTCCCTAATGGTTCGCCAGGGAATGGCTTTTGATAACTAACCTCAATAGGAGCAGAAGGGTCGTAGTTGGCTACTTTACCGTTTTCAATAAACACGCATGGTACGCGATCCGCTGTGGCTGCCATAATATAGGAATAATCAAATCCCAAGTCTCCCAGTGCTGTAGGTAGTGGAGCATTCCAGTCTTGCATGCCCGATTTGTCACCCAATCCTAAATGCCATTTGCCGATAGCGCCGGTGATATATCCGGAATTCTTAAAAACATCTGCCAGCGTGTAAGTTTCAGGTCGGATAATCATACCAGCATTACCTGCTGCCACACCGGTTCCCGGTACACGCCACGCATATTTTCCAGTGAGCATGGAGTAACGTGAAGGAGTACTTGTTGCCGCAGTGGCGTGCGCATTGGTGAATTGGACACCACTTTTTGCCAATTGGTTTACATGGGGAGTTTGTACGTTTTTGGCTCCATAGCATTCGAGGTCACCATATCCCAGATCATCTGCATAGATAAAAATGACGTTTGGCTGCTTTTGAGGATTTGTTTTGGTTTTGAGCTTTTCGCTTTGTGCCGGACCTGTAACCGCCAATAGGCTTGCAACTGGCGAAAGAAAAGCTAATAATGCATACTGTTTCATGGATATATTTATTTATAGGTTTTAAGGTAACTTATACCTTTGTGTCTTATTAATAAATACGTATATTTTTAGCCCAGCACTATATCAAACCCAGTTAAAACTAGTTAAAACGCAGAATGTCTCTTATGGTATCGTAATGAAGAAAATAAATAGGTTCAAATTCTTTTTTATGAATTTTAAAGCAAAGTAGATATTACGTTCTACCGCCTTCTCGCTAATGTCAAGTTGTTCTGCTATTTCTTTGTTTGTCATTTGTTGTTTCCTGCTCATGATAAAAACCTCTTGTTGTCGTGGTGGAAGTAAAGAAACTAATTTCCATATATATTCCAGTAGATCCTTAACTTCAAGCGTCTCATCAGATATAGCAATTTTCTCAGCAACCTCAAGAGCAGTAATTTTCATCGTTATCTTATTCAGACTTTTACGGAAGTAATCAAAAATTGTGTTACGAGTCATAATAAAGAGTAATCCGTCTATGTCTTTGTTTTCGTTGATTGATGCACGCGATTCCCATAATTTGATAAAAACCTCTTGTACTGCCTCTTTTATTTCCTCGTCGTCATTCAGATAAATCTCTGAAAATCTGTATACTTTCCGCCAATAATGATCATATACAAAGGTAAATGAGGTTTCGTCTCCTTGTTTTAATTTTGCTAAAACAGATGTTTTCTCCATATACGTGCATAATTATAATTGTTTTGCAAAGATAAGAAAAAAGAGGACTGGTTAGCGTTCTAAAGAACTGCTTTCTGATTTTTCGAAAAAAGTTCAATGCAATGTAGGGATAGACATAAAAGTTTCGTATTTAATATTAGAGACGTTTGTTTTATAATGAAAATGAAAAATGTGAAAAAGATAGATATGAATAAGAAACTATATGAACAAATCAAAGCTTTATTAGCAGACAAACTGGATGAAAAAGAACAAAAGGAACTATTTCATCATCGAGAGTTTGAAGAAAGAATGCACCTGCAATGGAATATGGATCGACAAAAGAACTTGACGATGAAGTAGGGCGAAAGATGTGGAAAATGGTAAGACAGAAATGTCTGGATTGCCGACAGCAGAAGAAGCATGTTTATATACCATATTGGCTATCTGTGGCTGCCGTAGCTCTTGTTCTGCTACTTGGAGCAACTTGGATGTATTTCTCCGGAAATAAGGTAAATGGGGCGAAAGATGCTTTTGTAGAAGTTGTATCAAAAGAAGGACGTCTATATATGCTGCCTGATAGTTCACGAGTTTGGATGCATCCGGGAAGTTCTATCCGTTATCCGGAGAATTTTGTTCAGAATAGAAAAGTGTGGTTGAAAGGAAATTCCCATTTTGATGTTTATAAACAGGATGGCAAACATTTTATCGTATACATTGATAGGGCTTTTGTAGAAGTAAAAGGTACTTCTTTTTTAATTAATCAGGAACAGGCAAATATTTCTAAAGTCACTTTGTTTAGTGGTAAAGTCGATTTTACGATAGTAGGTACTGAGCATATTATTGAGATGAAACCTTCGCAAGAATTGACCTTCAACGCGGAGAAGGCAAGCGTGAAAGTGGATGAAATGCAAGGAGTGAAATGGAAAGAAGGTAATTATGAATTTACAAATGTTGATTTAAGTTCATGGATTGAGATTGTAGGAAGAATATATAATGTAAAAATATCATTGGAACACGGACAGGCAACCAAGAATCTGTTAAATGGGCGTCTACGTTACAATGAGTCATTGGAAGAAGCTATTGAAAAAATGTGCTTCAGTACAGGGTGGCGATATAGAAAGGAAAATGGAGAATATATCATATTCCGTTAAAGGTATACTATAATATGTTTGTATAATTTTTTAATGTTAATCTTTTAATTATTTAGTATGGAAGAAAAGCAGCAGCATGGCAGGTGGAAGTACCTCATGTGCATTTGGTTTGGAATCTTTTGTTTCCCATTGATTGCAATAGCAGCACAGGGAGTCATAAAGGTGAAAGGGTATTTTAGTGAAGTACAAGCTATCCGTCAGATCGAAAAAAACAGTAATTATGTGTTTTTTACGATGCAGCGGATTTGGATGAAGTAAAGCGCAAAAACATTGACTGCCAAGGTACGATTGAAAAAGTATTGTCAGTTGTATTTGAAGGGAGTAATGTTAACTATTTAGTCCGGGGAGACGAAGTTGTACTGAAAGTGAATAAACAGAGTGTACAGCAGAAAGGAGAGAAAAGAGTCGTCACGGGTGTGGTTACAGACGCCATAGACGGCGAGCCGTTGGTAGGTGTGAACATTGTTGTGAAAGGTCAGAAAAGTGGAACTATCACGGATTTGAATGGTAGATATTCTATTTCTGTGAGCGGAGACAAAGCCGTACTGGTCTTCTCGTACATTGGTTACCAGAAACGTGAAGCTCCGGTAGAAGATTTAGGGGTGGTTAATGTCACGATGTCCGGAGAACAGCAGACGTTGAACGAGGTCGTTGTTGTAGGTTCCGGAGTACAAAAGAAAGTGAGTGTGACAGGGGCTATTACAAATGTGAAAGGAGATATTTTACGAATGCCGACTTCACAATTAAGTACTTCGTTTGCCGGTAAGCTGGCAGGTGTGATTGCTACCACTAAAACAGGAGAGCCGGGTTCTGGGGCTGATTTTTTATATTCGCGGTATTTCTACTTTTGGCGGGCGTACAACACCGCTTATATTATTGGACGATGTAGAAATTTCAGTAGCTGATCTGAACTATGTGCCGGCGGAAAATATCGAGAGTTTCTCCATTTTAAAAGATGCTTCTGCAACTGCAATTTATGGTGCACGCGGTGCAAATGGTGTAATGATAATCTCGACAAAGGGGGGTGATTACAATATGAAGACGAAAGTTAATGTTAGTGCGGAGAACTCTTTCAATATCATGTCCGATTTTCCTGAGTTTGTAGATGGTCCCAGATATATGGAACTTTACAATGAAGCTGACCTGTCGAGAAATCCGAATAAATCGAAAGATCAATTATTGTATTCGGACAGACGGATCCAGTTGACCCGTGACGGGGTAAATCCTTATGTATATCCGAATGTGGATTGGCAGGATGTCATTTTCAAAAGATGACAATGACGCAGCGTGCCAATATCAATGTATCGGGAGGAGGTACAAAAGTGAAGTATTATATGAGCTTGAATGTCAGCCACGATAGTGGTTTGCTGAATACGGAGAAAGCTTATTCGTGGAACAATAATATTAATATCATGAATTATACGTTCCAGAATAATATCTCCTATAAGTTGACCCCCACAACGACAATCAGGATGAATATGAATGCTCAGATCCGTCAGAACAAAGGGCCTAATATCAATAGTGCTGATTTGTTTAAAATGATTCTGACGACTACTCCGGTAACTTTCCTGCAACTTATCCTGCGCAACCGGGTGATACGTATATCCGCTATGGGTCTGATTATCAGAGTTCGGACTATCTTTATCCTAATCCTTATGCGCGGATGATGACTTCTTATAAGGAGCAGAATGCGAATACATTGAATACAGTCATTAAAGTGGAGCAGGATTTTGGGTTTGTAACAAAAGGATTGAAGGCAAATATTTGGGTAAACTTTAAAAACTGGTCCAGCAGTTCCTACAATCGTTCCATTACTCCTTATCTTTTCAGAGCTGTGGGATACAGTGAAGATAGTCCGTTGGAATATGACTTGGAACGTATTCAGGAAGGTGCAGACTATATAGCACAGTCGGATATTGCCAGAAGTTCGGATCAGACATTTGAATTTCAGGGAAATATCAGTTATAATCGTCAATTTGGTTTGCACAATGTCGGAGGTATGTTGATGTACCGGCAAAGGGAATACAGAAGTGATGTGCTTCCTAATCGTAATCAAGGAGTCTCAGGACGTTTCACATATGATTACGGACAACGTTATCTGGCTGAAATCAACTTCGGTTATAACGGTACGGAACGTCTTGCCAAGAAGAAGCGTTTCGGTTTCTTCCCGGCAATGTCTTTAGGATGGGTTATCAGTAATGAGAAGTTCTTTGAACCTTTGAAAAATGCGGTGAATAATCTGAAAGTGAGAGCCTCTTATGGATTGGTAGGTAGCGATGATCTGGCACAAGCGGGCGGAAGCTATTATTTATATATTGATAAGCTGACGGATAATAAATTGGATCAGATAAAGTGGACATTTGGAGAGAGTATGAATCACACATTGGGAGGTCCGGAGATTGCCTATTATGCAAATCTGGATGCTGTGTGGGAAAAAGCGAAGAAATTTGATATTGGCGTAGATATGACTTTGTTTGACCACTGGAATATAACAATAGACTATTTCTATGACAAACGTTACGATATATTTATGGAACGTCAGTCTTGGCCTAATTCTTTGGGTTATGGTAAAGCAAAACCTTGGGGAAATGTCGGTAAAATGGATAATAAGGGTGTGGAGTTCAGCCTTAATTATCATAAGAATTTCTCTAAAGATTTGGGGGCTAGTTTTCAGGCTAACCTGACATATAATAAAAATAAGTTGGTTTATAAAGACGAACCGGATTATCCTACTATTTGGAAGTCGGAAACAGGAAAACCATATTCCAGATTGACCGGATATATTTCGGAAGGACTGTTCCAGAGCCAGGAGGAGATAGATAACAGCCCGGAACAGATGGTAGGAAATAGCACTCCGAAGGTCGGTGATATCAAATACCGTGATTTGAATGGTGATGGAAAAATAACGGAAGACGACCAATGTATGATTTCCAAGTACGGTTCTGTTCCACGTTTGCAATATGGTTTCGGTGGTACCATTAATTATAAAAGATTCGACTTTGGTATTTTCTTCAGTGGTTCGGCATTGCGTTCCATTCTGATCAATGGTTTGGACCCCTTCCTTGAAGGGAATCGTATACCGAATAAGAATGTGTTGAAATTTATTGCAGATAATCACTGGTCGGTAGATAATCCGAATCCGAATGCCGAATATCCGCGTTTGGGATTGACGACCGGTGATATAGGTAATAATACGGTCAAAAGTACTTATTGGTTGCGTAATGGTTCTTTCCTGCGTCTGAAGAATCTGGAAATCGGTTATAAAATTCCGTATGGGCGTATTTATGTCAGTGGTGCGAATCTGCTTCGTTTCAGCCCGTTTGATTTGTGGGATCCGGAATTGAGCAGTTGGAATAGCTATCCGTTGCAACGTACGGTCAATGTAGGTTTACAACTTAATTTCTAATAATCTAAATCATAGAAGATATGAATATTCTGAAAAATATAGTTCGAGTGGGTCTGATTGTGACTGCTCTTTCATTTAATTTAGTTTCTTGTGATTATCTGGATGTAGTTCCGCCTGAACAAGCAGGGCTACAGGATGCCACAAAGACCCGGAAAAGTACTTTAGGATTTCTGTTCACTTGTTATGCAGGACTTCAGGAAGATGATTCTCCTATTGGTCACACAAGTGCTCTTAATGGTTCCACAGATGAGTTTGCACTGCCGATAGAATGGCGGAACGATAGTGGAGCTTTTTGGGATGATTATGCATATAATTTAGTCTCGGCAGCCAATCCGGATGGACTTTGGGGTAATTATTATAAGTATATTGGTCAATGCTATCTTTTTTACGTCAGGTCGAAAATAATCCCGGTGAAACCTTATTGCAGGAATGGTTACCGGGTGAAAAAAAGAACAGTGGTTGGCCGAAGCTCATTTTTAATTGCTTATTATCATTTTGCATTACTGAGAAAATACGGTCCTATACCTGTTGTTACGGAATATGTACCTCAGAGTACTCCCTCTTCCGACTTTGGTGGAAGATATCATTATGATTATTGTGTTAACTGGATTGCATATCAACTTGATCTGGCAGCACAGAATTTGCCGCCGACCCGTGAGGGAACAGAATGGGGACGTGCTACTTCTACGATGGCTAAAGCTTTGAAAGCCCGTGTACTGATGTATGCTGCTTCTCCTCTTTGGAATGGTCAATTCCCTTTTTCTTCATGGAAGAATAAAGTGAATACTCCCGGGGATAAAGACTTTTTTTGTAGGTGATGATGCTAAATATAAAGAATCTATCGGACGGGATGATTATGGCATTGAACTGGTAAATAGCAGTTATAATGAGAAAAAATGGGAAAGAGCGATGGAGGCCTGTCAGAAGGCGTTGGATTTTGCGCTTAATGAGGGTGGATGCCGTCTTTATGGAACGGAAGCTTCTGATATGACATTGTATCAGACAGAACTGGGAAATAATGATAAGTGGTTACCTTATGTGCCGGGAAAGGAGGATAATAATATTCAGGAGAACAGAGAGTTCAAAGAAAGAGTAATGATGCTTCGTTATATGGTTGCTTCCCGCTATCCGCATAATAAGGAATTAATCTGGGGGCTAACCGGTAAGAATATTAATTCAAGAATACAGGGACGTATACCGGCGCATATATTCCAAACAGGTAATAAGACTTCTTGGGCAGGGGGATTTTCAGCTATTTCTCCGACGCTATATACCATTGAACATTTCTATACGGAAGATGGTGTGTTGCCTGAAGAGGCCGCTTCAACAGGCGATTTTGCTTCAAGAGCAGAATGGTTCCAAAAAGCAGGAATAGCAGGAAACAACAGAGAGGATATTATTAAACTTTGTGTGAACCGTGAACCGCGTTTTTACGCATGGATGGCGTTCGATGGTGGTGATTACGGTTCAAAGTTGTTGAAGGCCAGCAGTGGCGATGCAGGTTCGCCATGCGTTTTGAACATGAAGACTGCTGCAGGACATGGATACGACCTTACCAGAAGTCCGCGTAACTATAATGTTACAGGATTTATGACCCAAAAATATGTAAATCCGACAGCTCAATTTGTATTCGATGGTGGAGCTTTCCAGGCTGGAGATACCAAACCGATACCTCTTATACGTTTGGCAGAATTGTATCTGAATCTGGCGGAATGTCAGGCGAACGTAGGTGGTGCCAATCTGGCAAATGCTTTAGCCAACTTGAAGGAGGTTCGTGACCGTGCCGGTGTTCCCACGACTACGACTGTACCGGAACAGAGTAAATTAATTGAAATGATTCATAATGAGCGATTTATTGAGTTCTGGAATGAAGGCCATCGTTATCATGATGTGCGCCGTTGGGCGGAAGGTCAGAAATACTTTGGTGCTAAACGTGAGGGGTTGAACGCAATGGTGAAAGATGTACCGTTTGAAAAATTTAATGTAAGGACTACTATTGACCAGCCTTTCAGATGGAACGACCGTTTATATCTGGCTCCTATTCAGAATGCCGAAGTGTATAAAAACCCGCAAATGGTTCAGGCATACGGTTACTAATTGTATTATGAATTTAAAAAGCAAATTTATGAAGAAAAAGTTTATTTATACCATTATTATGCGGATTGTCATTTGTCTATACGGCATGTGATGAATATGATGATACATATCCGAAAGAATATCATAAGATCTTGTCTTTGAAGCAAACCGGAGAAGAAAGTAAAATTCTTTATAACACCGGTCAGGATGCTTCTTTTGATATAACAATCATGAAGACCGGATGTGATCCGTCATTAACGGCTCAGGCTCAATTGACTGTATTGTCGGATGAAGCATTAAAGGAATACAATGAAAATTATACTATTTTGCCTTCAAATACCTATTCTATAGATGGCAGCGAGTTGATTTTTCAGTCCGATGAGAGATATAAAATGTCCAAAGTGGTGATGAAAACGAGTGCAATTCAAGCCTTGGTAGAACTTCCGGAAAATGCTGATAAGACTTTTGTATTGCCCATTTCATTGGTTAGTGCTACGGATTCTGTAAATTCTATGAATAATCTCTATGTCATGAAGCCTGTGATTACCACTCCGAAGCTGGAATTTAAAGTCTCTGAGGAAGAATGTGTTCAAGGGTTTATAAATAGTACGGATCCTGTTTTATTCACTATACCTATGGGGTTAGAGATAGACAACCAATGGGATTTCACGGCTAAGGTAGAAGTTGTGAATAACGATGGAAAGGAAGGATACTTGTCTTCTAGCTCAGTAACGCTGGAAAAATGACGGTCTGGTAACGTTTGAGCCGGGAAAAGAAGCTTCATTGAAGGTGTCGGTATCGGCAGGAAGCGGTGATGATTTGACAAATCTGGTTGTAGGAGGACGAGTGGCTATTAAAATTACCGAAATAGAAGGAATTAATTTTGATTTTGATAGTCGGGAGTTTAATCTGACAGTGACAGGTAAAGAATATGAGTATAATAACAAAGGGTTGGATGCTTCTATGTTGAGTTTCAATTTCCCCGATTTTGTAGGTAATACAACTGATGCGAGTTTGTTTGATAAAGATCCTGCAACGTATGTGCAGACTCCATTCCCTAATAGGAACTTTGTTAATACCGGCGGCACTAATCCTTATCTCCAATTGCAACTTCCGGAAGGAGTTACAGATTTTGCCATCTCATGGACACAGTGTTTACAAAATGAAGTCTCTTTATTGAGAGGATTTGATGTACTTTGGTCTGTTGATGGTACATTTGAGGATATTCCTAATGCTCGAAAGTCATATAGTGTGGCTGATTTGAGCGCGGCAGGTGCGGTTAACTTGGGAGCTTCTTTCACAACATCAGCTTGCCATTGTGATACCCCGGTTAAGTTTATACGTATAGTACAAACTTGGAATTGTGAGAGTACCACTGATGCAGGTGGAAGGTGGCAATTCCGATTGGCTGAACTTAAACTTTACGGAGTATCCATTAAATAAGATATATATCTGAAAAATAGCTTTATCCGTTGGTTGGTTTGAGTATAAAAGGATTCCGGCCAACGGATTTTTTATCAGTTAAATCTAATATTATTTATTATGGTAAATTTCTTGAAGACACACTTTGGTACCATGTTGACAGTGCTATGCGTCCTATTACTTTTTACTGCTTGCAGTGACGATGAAGAGGTGATAGATCCCTTTCTAAAACAGACTTGATTGGTGAAACAATCAATTTGGGTTCGGATGCCGTAGAAGCATTTGACGTGAAAGTAATAACGAACCGGAGAGACTGGGAAATTGCTTCTTTAGGAGTTGTTCAATGGTGTAATTACGAAATCATTCCGGATGGAGAAAATGCTATCATTCGTTTTTCCGTTGCCGAGAATGAGGAAGCCACGCAACGTGAGACAGAATACCGGTTAACGGCACCGGGTTGCCAGCCTTTGAAAATAAAGATTGTTCAATTAGGAACAGAATATGCGATTCTTTTTTGATCAGTCCACCCCTAGGAAAGTGACACAGGAGGGTGAAGAATTTTTGTTGACTGTAACTTCTAATGTCGCTAATGAACCTACGATAGAGGCTGATATGGAAGGCTGGGTTGAAATAATAGAACAACCGATAGTGACAAGAACTTTTTCAGACAAGATTTTTAAGGTTACAGTACATAAGAACATCACGTTTCAGAATCGCACGGGGCATATTAAATTTGTCTCAACTGCGTTAAAAGACCCCGTAGTTTTTACTATCATTCAGGAGAAAGCCTCCACTGAAGGTATGGGTGATACGAAATTGAAGGTAAAAAGCGCGGAACTTATAGAAGGCAATGTTTACGGCAATCAGGATGTCAGTAAAACTATTGATGGAGACTATTCGACAAATTATAGTAGTGCCTCACTAGGTTCGCCGGAAGCCAATAGAGGACATTCTATTATCATTGAATATACATTGGAACAGCCCGAAAACATAGGTTATGTTCGTTTGATGCAACGTTCGAACAATGATAAAAATTCTCTTTTTGCCAGTGGAGGTGTTTCGGTTTTGAAAGAAGGCGAAACTACTTGGAATGAGGAAATCGGTTTTGTAGCCGCACAAACGGCGGGAGCGGCTGTTGATATTAGTGTTAATAGCCTTCAAGTGAGTAAAGTGCGTGTACGTATCGATCGGATGACGCCTGGAATTGATAACGTCAATGTGGCTCTGGCCGAGTTCGAGTGTTATCAGTATTCGGATAATACAAATGACATTTTGGAAGCGCAAAAGTTCTTTACGGACGAGACCTATTCGGAATTAAAAGGGTACAGTGACTTCAGAAAGCCTTAAGGAGATCAAGACCGCCGTTATTTATCAATTAGCGAAAGAATTGCTGGAAGGGAAATACGATAAAAAATTTCGTTTTAGTACCTACCATTCTTGCAAGAGTCCTGAAATAGTGGCAGAAGAACTGACTATAGGCTCAAGAAGTATATATGATAATCCGACGGGAATCTATTTTACGCAGGGAGAGCCGGTGCTGGTTTTCGTTATGTACAAAGGAGCAAGCAATACCCCGCTGAGTCTTGCTATTGCCGATTATAGGGAAGGTGGAAAGAAAAGCGTGATCTCCTTGCGGGGAGGTTTGAATGTGATTACTCCGGCAAACTCGGGTAATGGCTATATTCAATATTGGACGAGAGATGATGCCGGAGATACAGATGTCGATATTCATTTTTGTTTCGGTAAACAGATTGGCTATTGGGATGTAAGACGTGGTGATACGGATGCCACTTGGCCGGAAATATTGGAGAGGGCTAAGAGAAGTGCGGCGGATATTCCGAATGCGATGATGGATATTCTGGGACAAAGAGTACACTTGCAGAATACGGTGGATGCCTTTGCCAAATGTGCGCCAAACGCAATTCAGGCAGTAGTCGATATGCACGACCGTATGTTGGATTTTGAATATTTGATGATGGGACTGGTGAAAAACAATGCTGTGCCTGCTAACCGCTTTTTTGGCGTCCGTTCTTGGGGAGGAAGTCCTAATTGGAACGGGTATGTGCCAATTATCCCAACACGGAAGATGCGATGTTGGTTCCGAAGGTCTTTATAGAAAGAATAATGTATGGGTTTTCGGACATGAGTTTGGGCATGGCAACCAGGTTGCCCAGATGAAAGGCAATGGTTGGACGGAAGTGACCAATAATCTTTACTGTTCATTTGCTCAGTATATGATGAGAAACGATCCGTTGAGTGAAGGCTATCTGAGACTGGAACATGAATCTTTCAAGCGTCCGGGAGCACGTTCGGCTTTGGCGGGTGGGCGTATAAATGCTTTTTTGAACGAAGCTTTGGTTGCCCATAAATCGTACTTTCATGCAAGTGGCAACTATTTCCACCGACAAACCGGGCGTATGGGAATCTGATCCGTTTGTGAAATTAATCCCTTTATGGCAAATGACTATGTATTTTATGGCAGCGGATATAAAACCTGATTTTGGCCTGATGTGCATTGGGCGGCTATCCATGATAATGACAAGAGTTACTCTCCGGGGCGGAGGTATGTGAATTTCATGAAACGTGCTATTGACGCTTCGGGACTGAATCTTTGCGGATTCTTCGAGGGTATGGGGCTACTGAAAGTATTTGATAATGTGAAGGTGGATGACTACACGGTTGCTACCATAAATATAACGCAGGAAATGGTAGATGAAGTGAAAGCTTACGGAGAAGGAAAACCATTACCTTCAGGCGGTATGCAATACATCTCGGCCAACAGCGTGGAAGCATTCAAGAGCAAAAGTAACGTAGAAGGAACATTTAATTCCGGTATTACCAAAGGAACTGATTATGTCACGGTAGACCATGCTATATGGAAGAATGTAGTTGCTTTTGAAACATATAAAGGCAAAAGAACTGACTGATATTTGTATAGTCGGTACTGGTGACGTTACTAATAAGACAACTCGTGTGGATTATCCTACCGGAGCGACTCGGATTGAGGCCGTAGGTTGGGATGGAAGTCGGACTTTGGTGACCGGCAGTAGATAAAAAAAGAGAAAAGCCTTCGATCAATCAGGATAATAACTTAACACATACACTAATCATATGAGCTACTGTTTTAATATTCAAGTAGAGATGCGGAAAAGCATTCTTACTTGAATATTAAAACAGAGCTCTATTTTTAGAATACAGGCATTTGCCAGATGAACCCTACTGAAACCCGGTTGGTACTGTAATTCTCCTGTCCCAGCACCTTGGCGCGGGAAGTGAAATCGTAGGACCGTCCTACATACGTGACGAAGAAATGCAGGTTGGTTTCCATTGGATAAAACTCGATACCGGCAAGGTATCCCCATGAAGTGCTGTAATTCCCCTTCTCTATTCCTTCGGACGCCTTCGTAACCGAAGCCGTTTCATACATACCTTTCACGAAAGCGTTCCATTTCGGCAGGAACCGGTAATTACATTTGGCAACTACGGACAGATAACCCGCATCGAATGCATTATGTCCGCCCGGACGGCCGACAATGTTCGTGATAATGCCTTTCCGGTCAATATCTTCCTTTGAATACATGAAGTCGACGAACGCGTTCCATTTGCCGAGATTCAGCTCGTTTCCCACTGCATAATAGTACATATTATGACTTTTGGCTTCGTTCATGACGGAAGCCGACCAACGGGTTTTGAATACATTATTGAAATTACCGTTCCAGTTCAGCGTGTAAACCAGCGGCATTTTGCCCGACTTCAAATCGGGGATATTCCCTTCGGCGTCTTCCGTGATTCCGTACGTACTGTCGAAAGAACTGTTGCGGCTGTTCAATATCTGTAAGTTCAGCTGCTGATCGGGCGTGATATTATAACCAACATTCAATCCGGTCATGAAGTTACTCATATAATCAATCATGTCGCAATATTGGTAGACATCAATCGGATTCAGATCGAATTCAAAACCACCGTAAGCGGCGCATTGTTTTCCGGCAAAAGACTGAATTGGTCGTTTAACTGAATTCCGATACCGGCGTAGTCGATAGAAGTCGGCAGGTTGTCAATCATGCCGTTGGCATCATTCGAGCGGTTGAGGCGCTGGCGGTAACGGTATGACAGCCAGTTGTTGATATTCCCTTTCGCTTCGATGCGGAGCTGGTGCATATTAAAATCACCTTCCTGAAATCCATCCCGGAAGTGGGCGTCAAAACTACCTTGCATATTCAGGTATAAATTGAACTTATCCGTCTTTTTCTTTACGTTCGTCAGTTCTTCGAACAGGGGAGTATCGGGGGAGAACTTGTCCTTCTTTTCCGCATTTTGCGCATACACTCCTCCTATGCTGCCCGCAAGGAGCAACATAAAAATCAAATTTTTCATAAGTCAGTCCGGTTTTTAGTATTCGTTAAAGTACTGTTGAATTAGCTTCCAGTCCGTGGTCTTGGTAAGAGCGAGCATCAACAATACGCGACTTTTGCGGATTCAATTCCTGTGAAGCGACAAACTGATACTTGGCATCATCCACTTCCGCGTCAAGCGTGGTAGGACCTGTCGGGACACGGGAAGAACGAACCACCAGGATACCTTTTCTACGTGCGTCGGTCAGTACCGGGAAGATATTCTTGTGGATATTTCCGTTTCCTACTCCGGCATGGATGATTCCTTTGTATCCGTGTGTCAGTAGCGGAGTCACCATATCTGCCTCGATGTTGGAGTAGCTGTATACGATACCGACTTTAGGCAATGAAGTGAGGTGAGTCACATCAAATACGGATTGAGTGGTATGTTTCTTCAATGTCACCTGGTTATAGAAAACCTGTCCGTTCAGCACATAACCCAGTGCGCCGGAGTTGGGGGCCTGGAAAGTCTGTACGTCGACGGTATTCATTTTCACGGTACTTTCCGCTCCGAGGATCAGGCCGTTCATGGCAACCAGCACACCTTTATCTTTAGATTCCTTGGCGGCGGCAGTGACTACGGCATTGTAAAGATTCAACGGGCCGTCGGCACTTAGCGCGGTAGACGGACGCATGGCACCTACCAGCACGACAGGTTTGTCACTCTTGACAGTCAGGTTCAGGAAGTAAGCAGTTTCTTCCATGGTGTCCGTTCCGTGAGTGATAACGATTCCGTCGATATCCGGACGTTTCAGCAACTCGTTGATTTTCTTGGCAAGTGTCAGCCAGACTTCGTCGTTCATGTCCTGCGAACCGATTCTCACAATCTGCTCGCCTGTCACGTTGGCGATGTCCTTTATTTCGGGCACTGCATCAAGCAATGCGCCGATAGCAACCTGTCCTGCTGTGTAGCTGGTTCCGGTGGCGGAGCTTCCTGTACCCGCAATAGTTCCTCCGGTGGCAAGGATATGAATATTCGGTTTTGCGGCAAAAGCCATTGCAACGGTACATAGTAGTGCGACTACTACCAGACCAAATCTCTTGAATTGTTTCATAACTGAATGATGTTTAGGTTAATAATATATAGTTAGAATATTTGTATAAAGAGCAATCCCAAAGCAATCGCCACGACCGTAGACACCAGTCCGGGCATCATGAACGAATGATTCAACACATATTTACCGATTTTTGTTGTCCCCGTCCGGTCGAAATTTATGGCGGCCACTACGGTAGGGTAGTTCGGAATAAAGAAATATCCGTTTACTGCCGGGAATAAGGCAATCAGCATATAAGGCGAAATGCCCAACGCAATCCCAAGCGGCACCAATGCCCGCACGGTGGCTGCCTGGCTATATAGCAGGATGGACATCACGAACAGGGCGATACCGAACAACCACGGCATCTGACGAACAATTCCCTCAATAGAGAAAGTAAGCTGTGCCATATTCCCTGAAGAAAAGTATCTCCCCATCCAGGCGATACCGAAGATCGCGATGACTGCTTGCATTCCGGCCGGAAATACGGAACCTTGCGTTGCTTTGATACCGTCGGTCCGGGTCACTATCAGGATAATGGCGGCAGCCGATAACATGACAATTTCAATGATGGAGGACATTCCCAATGTAATTATCTCTCCATCGATAAGGAAGCTGGGACGCATCCCTTCGAAAGAACCGAAAAGGACGATGAAGGCAGTCGCCAATATAAAAATGATAACGGAAAGCATGGCGGAACGTTTGTTCTTTACGTCTTGAATCTCCACCTTCTTGCTATTGAAGAGACCTTCTTTCAGGCGTTTCTGATATTCGGGGTCTTCCACCAGTTCTTTGCCGACTTTCATGGAGAATAATGCGCCTACCAACACGCCTACTATTGTAGCGGGAATTGTGATTTTAAGGATGTCGAACAGAGTGATGTCAAAACCGGCCAATAGTCCGAGTAACGCAACGGTAGCGGCAGAAATAGGACTTGCCGTAATAGCCTGTTGCGATGCAATGACAGCTATGCCGAGCGGCCTTTCCGGGCGTATTTTGGTTTCAGTGGCAACCTCTGCAATAACCGGCAGAACCGAATAGGCTACGTGCCCCGTTCCTGCAACGAACGTGAAAAGGTAAGTCACCAACGGGCTCAACAGTGTGACGTGTGACGGGTTTTTACGGAGCAAATGTTCTGCCAGTTTCACCATATAATCCAGTCCTCCGGCGGCTTGCATACAGGAAGCTGCCGAGATAACGGCAGCAATCATCAACATGACGTCGATAGGAGGGGCGGTGGGCTGTAAGCCAAAAACGAACGTGAGTATCGCCAATCCGACGCCTCCCATAACGCCGAGCCCGATTCCTCCCAAGCGTGCACCAATAATAATGGCAGTCAGAACAAATGCTAATTGTAATATCATAGGTTGTTGTTTTAAGTTCCAAACAAAGATAAGTGATTTCTTTCTTTGTACTTTCTTTTTCTTGTATTAAGAACAAAAAAGTTATTGAATGGTTTTTGCATATTTATTAAAACAATAACCTTGCTGGTTGGTTATATAAGAACTAACTAAAATGTCATTGTTATAAAACAACCGATATGAAACAGAATTTATCAAAAAAACTCGTACAGAAAGCGACTTGATAGGTAGTCGTGAAGTGCCGGAAAGTGCACTGTACGGAGTGCAGACACTCCGTGGTATTGAAAACTTTCGCATCAGTAAGTTCCACTTGAATGAATATCCTCTGTTTATTCAGGCATTGGCTATTACAAAAATGGGAGCTGCCGTTGCCAATCGCGAACTGGACTTGTTGACGGAAGAACAGGCGGACGCTATCTTGAAGGCCTGTAAAGAAATACTGGAAGGAAACATCACGACCAGTTCCCGGTAGACATGATTCAGGGAGGCGCGGGTACTACTACGAATATGAACGCCAACGAAGTGATTGCCAACCGTGCGTTGGAATTAATGGGACATCAGCGAGGGGAGTATCAATACTGTTCGCCCAACGATCATGTGAACCGTTCGCAGTCTACCAATGACGCTTATCCTACCGCCATTCACATCGGACTGTACTACACCCGCCTCAAACTGGTAAAACATTTTGAGGTACTGATTGAATCTTTCCGCAAGAAAGCAACAGAATTTGCCCATGTCATCAAAATGGGGCGTACCCAACTGGAAGACGCTGTACCGATGACACTCGGACAGACTTTCAACGGCTTTGCAAGCATTCTCCGGCATGAAGTGAAGAACCTCGATTTTGCCGCACAGGATTTTCTGACAGTCAATATGGGTGCTACGGCTATTGGAACCGGAATCACCGCCGAACCGGAATATGCCGAAAAGTGTATCGCCGCTTTGCGTAAGATAACGGGACTGGATATAAAACTGGCGGATGATCTGGTGGGGGCCACCTCGGATACTTCCTGCATGGTAGGCTATTCGGCTGCGATGAGGCGTGTGGCTGTCAAGATGAATAAGATATGTAATGACTTGCGTTTGCTGGCTTCCGGCCCGCGTTGCGGATTGGGAGAAATCAATCTGCCCGCCATGCAGCCCGGCTCTTCCATTATGCCGGGAAAGGTGAATCCTGTCATTCCCGAAGTGATGAATCAGGTAGCCTACAAAGTGATAGGAAATGATCTTTGTGTGGCCATGAGTGGCGAAGCCGCTCAAATGGAGCTGAATGCGATGGAGCCGGTGATGGCGCAATGCTGTTTCGAGTCTGCCGATTTATTGATGAATGGGTTCGATACTTTGCGTACTTTATGTATCGACGGTATCACGGCAAATGAGGATAAATGCCGCAGAGATGTGCACAACAGTATCGGAGTAGTGACCGCACTGAATCCGGTAATCGGCTATAAGCATTCTACCAAGATAGCTAAAGAAGCATTGGAAACAGGAAAGGGAGTTTATGAGCTTGTCCTTGAACATGAAATATCCTTTCAAAAGAAGACCTGGACACTATCCTCGAACCGGAAAATATGATAAAACCGGTGAAACTGGATATTCATCCGAACCATTGATTGATGTGATAGTAAGTGGAATTGATTCAATAGGTAAGTCGCCGGGCAGATGTCATATCTGTGCCGGCGATTTTGATTATTTGTTACTTTTTTCTATCTCGGGAATAATTGCTAACTTATCCGGTAAAATAGTTATTGTTTATCCTTTAAAAAGTAACGACCTTTGCATTATCATTTAAAGATGAACAAGGTAAATAGAACCAATTAAAACTATATAGATATGAATGCATTTGATGTTATTATTATCGGTTTCGGTAAGGGCGGAAAGACCCTTGCGGCAGAGTTTGCAAAGCGTGGGCAGAAGGTTGCCATTATTGAACGTTCGGACAAGATGTACGGGGGAACGTGTATTAATATAGGCTGTATTCCCACAAAGACATTGGTTCATCAGGCAAAAATTGCTTCGGTCTGAAGGACGCTACATTTGAAGAAAGGAGTGAGTTCTATCGCAATGCCATCTCTGTGAAAGGAGGCTGTGACAAGTGCATTGCGAAATAAGAATTACCATAATCTGGCAGATAATCCCAATGTGACCGTCTATACGGGCATAGGTTCTTTTTGTTTCCGCCGATGTGGTTGCTGTCCGCACGGCTACGGAAAAAATACGGTTGACATCGAAGCAAATTATTATCAATACGGGGGCAGAAACTGTTATTCCTCCCATTGAGGGAGTTGCGGGTAATCCGTTTGTCTATACCAGCACCTCGATTATGGAATTGGCCGACCTTCCCCGCCGTCTGGTTATTGTCGGTGGCGGTTACATCGGGCTGGAGTTTGCGTCCATGTATGCTTCGTTCGGTTCACAGGTGACCGTACTCGAAAGTTATCCTGAACTGATTGTGCGTGAAGACCGGGATATTGCTGCAAGTGTAAAAGAAACATTAGAGAAGAAAGGCATTGTTTTCCGGATGAACGCCAAGGTGCAGTCGGTGAATCGTGTTGAAGATAAAGCAATCGTCACTTTCGCCGATTCGCAGACTAACGAGGTGGTTTGTGCTTGAAGCCGACGCGGTGTTGCTGGCCACCGGACGGCGGCCTAACACGAAAGATCTTGAATTTGGAAGCTGCTGGAGTGGAAACAGATGCACGCGGTGCGATCATTGTGGATGAATATCTGAAAACAACCAATCCGAATATACGTGCCGTAGGCGATGTGAAAGGCGGATTGCAATTTACTTATATCTCATTGGATGATTACCGGATTGTCCGTGAAGACTTATTCGGCGATAAAGAACGGCGGACGGGCGACCGTAATCCGGTCAGTTACTCTGTCTTTATCGACCCGCCATTGTCCCGTGTCGGTCTGAATGAAGAGGAAGCCCGCCGGCAGAATCGGGATATTATTGTGAAGAAGTTACCCGTTATGGCAATACCGAGAGCCAAGACATTGGGAGAAACGGACGGCCTGTTGAAAGCTATCATTGATAAGAATACGGGAAAAATATTAGGCTGTGTATTGTTTGCCCCCGATTCCGGCGAGGTAATCAACACGGTTGCTGTCTCCATGAAGACAGGGCAGGATTATACTTTTCTGCGTGATTTCATCTGTACTCACCCCAGTATGAGTGAAGCATTAAATGATTTGTTCTCATAATAGCAAAAGGCTATCTAAAAATCGGTAGTAACTCCATTCTCCTCCTTCGGGAAGGAGGAGTCCCACGTAGGGGGAGGTGGTAGGTGAATGCGTAAGTCGGTTATTATCAGCATTGTGTGTCCACCTACCACCCCGGCTTTCAGCCACCCCTCCTTCCCGAAAGGAGGGAATGGAGATACTACCGACTTGCTAAATTACCACCAAATTTGCAGAAGTACGCCTCTCCTTCCTTATTAGCCAATATATAATCTAACCACTTGTTTCCTGCGGCACAACTTTAGTTTCAAAGGCTGGAAACTCTAGTTCCAAAGGCAGGAAACCTTAGTTTGCAAAGGTGAGAAACTTTAGTTTCTAACGCTTGAAACTAAAGTTTCAGAGCCTTGAAACCAATCGTTTCATGCCTTGAAGCACTTTGTTCCTCACCGGGAAACAGAAATTGCCCCTAGTTACTGCTTTCGTTTACAGTAGATTTTATCCAAATTAGCAGGTGATAGGTGATAGATGAGGTGATAGGTTGCAAACAACCTATCACCGTTCTGAAACATGATGAATAAAGGGATTCGCAAAGTAGGTGATAGGTTGAAAAGAGGATTTTCGTTTTTTTATATGGAAGAGAGTAGTCGGATAATACAGAACTTCCTGTATTTATTCCTGTATTTCTGCTGCATTTCAAAAAAAAAAGATATATCTTTGTCATACGCTTTCTGCTCATCAGCGTGATGAAATTGGCAGAAGGCGTTTTTATTTCCTAATGGAGTAAAAGTGTATTTATCTCTCACTTCTGAAATCTAGCAGTTTCTATTTAGGAGAGAGATGATACAACAGATACTCCACGTAGATGATCGTATATCAACATATCGATTAGAGATTTGTTATATATAAACGTTTGGCGTGGATGTCTGTTGTTTATCATTATCTTCCTAAAGGTTTGCTAGGCCGCAGAAGTGGATAATGGTGCAACAGCATCCATGTCTTTTTTGTATCCGGTCGGTTTCATAAACCTTCAACATACTCTAACCAGTTCCCGCCAGCCGGACTACAAAAGAGTGAATGCTCGTTGTGCTAATAAACATGAATAAAGTATTATTCATTCCCTTATTGTATGACACATAAAAGAACAAACGCTATGGCACAATGGATTAGCATAGAAGAAGCAGCTGTGAAATATGGATTTGAGGCAGAATACCTCTGGGTTCTGATAGAAATGAGAGAAATCATAGTAGACTACCAAAGACCCGATGTTGACTTTATAGACGACAGAAGCATTCAGGATTTTGTAGAACGGAACAGACTGGGGGCTACACAGATGTATATCGATAAACTGGAACGATTATGCATAGATAAGTCCCAGCTTTGTTCAATATACACGTCACTTTTAGGCAAGCAGGACAAGGAAATCACAATATATAAAGGAGCAAAAGTCTTATATGACGTATTGCAAGCCAAGTGGCTGAGACATGCGCCCGCATGCGGAAGTTAGAAAAAGAACTTGCATTGGCGCAAACCGCCTGTCGTGCCTGTTGGTTCAAAAGATTCTGTATGAGAATTCGGAAATGAAATTAAACTATCAGAGCAAAGGCGCGGGAATAGGAGTGCATGAACAACAGCGACTTTGAGCGAACAAAAAACCGATAAATTGTGTTTATTTATTCTAATTATATATCTTTGTCCCGAATTATAAACACGTAAATTTATGAAAAAGATTTTTGGTGCTTTATTGATTGCTGTATGTATTGGTATGGCAATGCCTGCTCAGGCTCAAATACATTTTGGTGTAAAGGGAGGTTTGAACTTGTCAAAAGCGAGCTTCTCTAATGTGAAAGAAAACTTTAAGAAGGATAATTTTACCGGCTTCTTTATTGGCCCAATGGCTGAGTTTAATATTCCAATCGTAGGGTTGGGGGTAGATGCTGCGTTGCTTTTTGCCCAAAGAGGTATCAAGGTTTCTGATGCCGACGCGGATGTTACTGTGAAGCAGAACGGTATTGATATCCCGGTTAACTTGAAGTATAACATCGGCTTGGGTAGCCTGGCCGGTATTTATCTGGCTGCCGGTCCTGATTTTTATTTCGACTTTGAAAAGAAAACCGGAATCGACAAGAAGAAGGCGGAAGTAGGTATCAATGTAGGTGCCGGTCTGAAGTTGCTGAACCATTTGCAGGTGGGAGCTAATTATAATATCCCATTGGGCGACACTGCTGATATTGACGGCGGCGGTTCCTATAAAACCAAGACTTGGCAGGTATCTGTTGCTTATATTTTTTAGCGGATAATTTACTTTAACATAGTAGAACAAGAGGCTTTCGACTGTCGGAAGCCTCTTTTTTTATATCTTTGTGCCTGCAATGAAAAAGTATGTAGATGTCATATTACCGCTTCCACTTCCAAAGAGCTTTACTTACTCTTTGCCGGACGAGTGTGCGGAAGAAGTGAAGATCGGTTGCCGCGTGGTAGTTCCTTTCGGACGGAAGAAGTTCTATACGGCTATCGTTCTTAATGTTCATTATTGTGCTCCGACGGAGTATGAGGTGAAGGACATATCTGCATTGCTGGATGCTTCTCCTATATTATTGCCTGTTCAATTCAAGTTTTGGGAGTGGATAGCCGATTATTATCTCTGTACGCAAGGGGATGTTTATAAGGCGGCGCTGCCTTCGGGATTGAAACTCGAAAGCGAAACGATTGTAGAGTATAATCCCGATTTTGAAGCGGATGCACCATTGCCGGAACGTGAACAGCGCATTCTGGATTTGCTTGCCGTGGATGCACAGCAGTGTGTCACTAAGCTGGAGAAGGAGAGCGGGATAAAAATATTCTGACTGTCATCAAGTCACTGCTCGATAAAGAAGCGATTTTTGTAAAGGAGGAGTTGAGGCGTACTTATAAACCCAAGACGGAGGCGCGGGTGCGGCTTGCGGGGTCGGCGGATGAAAAACGGCTGCATATACTGTTTGATATCCTGTCGCGTGCCCCGAAGCAGTTGGCATTGTTGATGAAATATGTGGAATGTTCGGGGATTCTGGGAAATGAAGTCCCGAAAGAAGTCTCCAAGAAAGAACTGTTGCAACGCGCCAATGTGTCGCCTTCCATTCTGAACGGTCTGGTAGAGAAAAAGATATTTGAGATTTATCATCATGAGATCGGCCGGTTGAACCAGCAGGTGAAGGAGGTCGTCGAACTGAATACGTTGAATGAGTTTCAGCAACGGGCACACGATGAAATCGTACAGTCCTTCCGGGAAAAGAATGTCTGCCTGCTTCATGGGGTGACGTCCAGTGGTAAGACGGAAGTATATATTCATCTGATAGAAGAAACTATTCGTCAGGGAAAGCAAGTATTGTATTTGTTGCCTGAGATTGCCCTGACTACCCAGATTACAGAACGTCTGCAACGGGTTTTCGGCTCTCGGCTGGGCATTTATCACTCTAAGTTTCCCGACGCCGAACGGGTGGAGATATGGCGGAAACAGTTGGGAGAAAATGGTTATGATATTATTTTGGGAGTCCGTTCTTCCGTTTTCCTCCCTTTCCGGAACCTGGGACTGGTGATTGTGGACGAGGAACACGAGAATACTTATAAGCAGCAAGACCCTGCTCCCCCGTTATCATGCACGTAGCGCAGCTATTGTACTGGCTGCCATGTATGGAGCTAAAACACTGTTGGGAACGGCTACTCCTTCTATCGAGACATGGCAGAACGCGACGGACGGAAAATACGGCTTTGTCCAACTGAAAGAACGCTATAAAGAGATTCAGTTGCCGGAGATTATCCCGGTAGATATCAAGGAACTGCACCGTAAGAAACGAATGGTCGGACAGTTCTCGCCTTTGCTGGTACAATATATGAAAGAAGCCCTGGAACAGAAGGAACAGGTGATTCTTTTCCAGAACCGTCGCGGCTTCGCTCCCATGATAGAATGCCGTACTTGCGGCTGGGTGCCGAAGTGCAAAAACTGTGATGTGAGCCTGACTTACCACAAAGGAATCAATCAACTGACCTGCCACTATTGCGGCTATACCTATCAACTTCCGAAGGCCTGTCCCGCTTGCGAAGGTACGGAACTGGTGAACCGCGGCTTTGGTACGGAAAAGATTGAGGACGACATCAAAATCCTTTTCCCCGAAGCAGCCGTGGCGCGTATGGATTTGGATACCACCCGCACCCGCTCTGCTTACGAAAAGATTATTGCAGACTTTGAACAGGGAAAGACCGATATTCTGATCGGTACGCAAATGGTGTCGAAGGGTTTGGACTTCGACCATGTAAGTATCGTTGGAATACTGAATGCCGATACGATGTTGAATTATCCCGATTTCCGTTCTTACGAACGTGCCTTCCAGCTAATGGCACAAGTAGCGGGACGCGCCGGGCGTAAGAATAAACGCGGACGTGTGATACTCCAGACCAAGAGTATCGACCACCCTATTATTCATCAGGTGATTGCCAATGACTATGAAGATATGGTAGGCGGGCAACTGGCGGAACGTCAGATGTTCCACTATCCTCCTTATTATCGCCTGGTATATGTTTATCTGAAAAATCATAATGAGTCGTTGCTGGATCAAATGGCGGCGGTAATGGCCGGCAAGTTGAGGGCAGTATTCGGCAACCGGGTTCTGGGACCGGATAAACCTCCTGTTGCCCGTATCCAGACACTGTTCATCAAAAAGATCGTTGTGAAGATAGAACAGAATGCCCCAATGGGGCGTGCCCGGGAACTGCTTTTGCGCATTCAACGGGAGATGATAGAGGATGAGCGTTATAAGTCCCTGATAGTCTACTATGATGTAGACCCTATGTGATAAAAAGAAATTATTCCCCTTATTAATAAACCTTGTATTAATTTAATTAACTAACCATGAAACGATTTACAATTTTTTTCTCTGACTTGTTTCCTTAGCATGGGTTCTGTGTTTGCCCAGCAAGGAGTAACCCAGTGTGGCGTTCCGACAGGACAACCGAAGTTCCCTTTACAGGCTTATCAGGAATTGCCCGACCCTGCGGCACCTTCCGAAAAAGAATGGGCGGCAGTCACGGCACCGCAAGTGTCGTGGGGAACGATTGATGTCCGCTACGCGAAACATCAGCTTCCGGCTTTGAAGAAAACCACGAACACCTCTCTGAAAGGCTGGCGCGGCGAACGTGTGAATGCCCAAGCGGTCGTGTGGACAGGCACGGAGCTGAAGGACTTGAATTTCAGCTTTACCGATTTTAAGGATAAGAAGGGGAACTCTCTTTCGGGAGATGCGTTGACAGCCGGCTTTGTCCGCTACGTCATGACGGACGAACTGAACAAAGACGGAAGAGGTGCGTGCGGCTATCGGAAGTCGGTGGACTTTGACTCTCTATTGGTAGCCGATCCGATTGACTCGGAACTGAAAACGATGGCTTTGCCTGCTCGTACTGTTCAGCCTATCTGGGTACAATGCTGGATTCCCCAGTCTGCGGTTCCCGGAACTTATAAAGGACAGTTATTGGTTAACGACGGCTCGAATCTGTTACAGCGCCTCAATCTTGAGATTACGGTTTCTTCCCGCGTACTTCCCCAACCCTCGGAATGGGCTTTTCATCTGGATTTGTGGCAAAGCCCGTATGCCGTAGCCCGTTATTATCAGGTGCCTTTATGGAGCCAGGAACATCTGGACGCTATGCGCCCTCTGATGAAAATGCTGGCAAATGCCGGGCAGAAGATTATTACGGCTACTTTGACTCATAAACCCTGGAACGGGCAGACGGAAGATTATTTCGACACAATGGTGACTTGGATAAAACGTGCAGACGGTACGTGGACGTTTGACTATACCATTTTTGACCGTTGGGTGGAATTTATGATGAGTGTCGGCATTGACAAGCAGATAAACTGTTATTCAATGGTTCCCTGGAAACTGTCTTTCCAGTATTACGAGCAGGCTACGAACTCGTTGAAATTTGTGAAGACCGCACCGGGCGAACAGGCTTATGAAGAAATGTGGGTGGCAATGCTTGCTTCTTTTTGCAAAACACCTCAAAGAAAAAGGCTGGTTTGATATTTGTACGATTGCTATGGATGAGCGCCCAATGGACGTAATGCAGAAGACTCTGAAAGTGATTCGTAAGGCTGATCCGGATTTTAAAGTTTCACTGGCAGGAAATTATCATGCGGAAATTGAGCCGGATTTGTATGATTATTGCATTGTGATCGGTCAGAACTATCCCGAAGATGTACGTCTCCGCCGTAAAGCCGAGAATAAGCGCACTACCTATTATACTTGCTGCACGGAAGCACACCCCAATACGTTTACTTTCTCCGACCCGGCCGAAGCTGCCTGGATGAGTTTCTATTCTTCAAAGAAGCATCTGGACGGTTATCTGCGTTGGGCGTACAACAGTTGGCCGTTGGAGCCGTTGCTCGATTCCCGTTTCCGTACCTGGGCAGCCGGAGATACTTATCTGGTATACCCCGGAGCACGTAGCTGTATCCGTTTCGAACGTTTGATCGAAGGAGTACAAGCACATGAGAAAATAAATATTCTTCGTCAGGAATTTGAGAAGAACGGAAATAAAGCCGGACTGAAGAAGATTGAGAAAATGCTGGCTCCGTTCAACTTGGGGGATATGCCGGAGATCCCGGCAGCTGTCACCGTGAACCGGGCGAATCAGATTTTGAACTCATTCTAACCGGCGTAACACCGGAGCAAGGTTTCCTTTGTGGCATATTGTCAAGTATTAAAAGTTTATTATGAAGAAAATATTATTTGTTTGCTTGGGAAATATCTGCCGTAGTTCTACGGCAGAGGGTGTAATGCTTCATTTAATAGAGGAGGCGGGACTGGAGAAAGAGTTTGTGATAGACTCCGCCGGAATCCTGTCTTACCATCAGGGAGAGTTGCCGGACAGCCGGATGCGTGCCCACGCTGCCCGTCGGGGGTATCAACTGGTGCATCGTTCACGCCCGGTACGGACAGAGGACTTTTATAATTTTGATCTGATTATCGGTATGGATGACCGTAATATTGAGGACCTGAAAGATAAAAGCTCCCTCTCCCGAAGAATGGAAGAAGATTCACCGCATGACGGAATATTGCAACCGTATCCCCGCAGATCATGTCCCCGACCCCTATTATGGAGGGGCCGAAGGTTTTCGAGTATGTGCTGGATATTTTGGAAGATGCCTGTTCCGGCCTGCTTATTTCTTTAACTCAGGATAACTGATCCGGGTATGATAAGCAATCTTTAGTTTTTTCTTTGAATACAGTTTTTATTGTGGCAATATCTTTGAAAGTAATAGGGCATTCCTTGAAGTAGCCCTCTGTAACCTGGGAGTCAATAATCTTGTCGACCAGGTTACTTATACTTTCTTCCGTATATTCAGGCAGACTGCGTGAAGCTGCTTCTACGGCATCCGCCATCATCAGGATGGCCTGTTCTTTAGTAAACGGGTTCGGACCGGGATAAGTGAATAATTCTTCGTTCGGCTCCTCGTCCGGATGTTCGTTTTCCACGAGATATAGAAATATTTTGTTTTCCCCGTCCATGATGCGTACTGATAAAGTCTTTGACGGCTTTAGGCAGATTGTGTTTGTCGGCTAGTTTTAATCCGTCCGTGACATGACTGATCACGACCTGTGCACTCTGTTCGTAGCTCAGGTTCTTGTGCGGATTGACCCCTCCCGACTGGTTCTCGGTGAAGAAAGCCGGATTCTCCATTTTTCCGATATCGTGATACAAAGCTCCCGTACGTACGAGCTGGCTTTTCGCACCGACGCGGATAGCTGCTTCTGCCGCAAGATTGGCTACCTGCATGGAGTGCTGGAAAGTTCCCGGTACCGTCTCGGACATCTGGCGCAGTAAGTCATTATTGATATTCGATAGTTCCACCAAAGTGACATTGAGGTAAATCCGAATGTTTTTTCTAACAGGAACAACAGCGGATAAGCGAATAATAGCAGAACTCCATTTATTATAAAATAGGTGTACATCCGCAAATTCAGTTTCGAGAAGTCATTGGAAAGCCCGTTCTCCGTCATTAACTCGAAGGCAAAGTAAATGGCGGCATAAGTCAATATGACTAATAGCGCCGTCCGGAAAAGTTGGGATCTTTGGGATAATTCCCTTAAACTGAATATCGCAACCAGTCCCGCCGCCAACTGGGTCAGGATAAATTCATGCGGGAAGCGTAGGGATATGGAGCATATTAATATCGTGATGACGTGTGTCAGGAAAGCGGTCCTTGAATCGAGGAACACACGAATAATGATCGGCAACATCGCATAGGGGATGATATACACATTGAATAGGTTATGTGTCATCATAAAAGCCGTAACAATACTATAAAATACAATCAATGTAAAGAGTAGCGACAGACTGCCCTTTCGCTGATAATAGTCTTTCCGGAATAAATCAAGATAAAGCATGAAACACAACATCAGCATACCCACAAACAGAATCTGCCCTCCGAGAATCAGGCGGCTTTGCCCCATTGACTCATTCCGCTTAATGGATTCTTTCCGCAGTGATTCTAGAATATTATAAGTTTCCGGGCTGATGATCTCTCCCCGGTCGATAATCTTTTGTCCGCTGACTACCAGCCCGTTCGCCCAGGAATAGTTGTTCAGCATTTCTTCTTTGGCAGTCTGGGTGCGTTGTTCGTCAAAAGTGAGGTTGGGAGTGATGTATTCGTTCAACGAACATTGTCTTAGAATATCCCGGTTGAAATGGGTAGAGTCAGCCGAAAGCAGGTATTCGTAAGCCTTCTTCACCGTGTAAATCTCCTCGGTGGGATGCGGGTTGGCTAGCTTGTCGTCTATAACCATGATAGACGAAGTGCTGTCTTTTGCAGTTGCTGTATGTCTTCTGTCGATACAATCCCTGCCTGATAGATTTCTTTGAGCGTGCGTTCGATATACCGCAGGTAATCTATGGATGGAAGGATCCCTTTCAGGTTCGTATGATAGTTCTCCTTCAATTTGCTGATGGCGTCCTTTTCTATCTTCTTGTCGAGCTCGTAGTAAGGTTGGAAAAGAACTAACAGACTGTCTTGTTCGCGCTTCACCACCGCCTCGTCTTTATAGATAGGAAAATCGAAAGTAGCTATCAACTGCCCGTACTTCCAGGGTTTGTTTATATCAAACTGGTAGTTGAACTTCCCGTCGCGCGGTAAGAAATAAACAATCAGTGCCACAGTAGCCACAAATAGCAGTGATTTATATAGCAAATCTCTCCATGAGAAACTCTTTTTCTTCTTCAAATGTTCCATACGCATTGAAATTTTTGCGAAAAGTACAAAAAAAACAATAGTGTGGAAAAAAGGTTTAATTTTGCCACGATTTACCTATACTAACCCAAATTATGGCAGAAAGAAAAGTAAGAGTTCGTTTTGCTCCGAGTCCTACGGGAGCACTGCACATCGGTGGTGTGCGTACAGCTTTGTATAATTATCTATTTGCGCGTCAACACGACGGAGACCTGATATTTCGTATAGAAGATACTGACTCTCACCGGTTTGTTCCGGGAGCGGAAGAGTATATACTGAATCTTTCAAGTGGTTGGGTATCCACTTTGACGAAGGTGTGAGCTTCGGTGGGGAACATGGCCCGTACCGTCAGTCGGAACGCCGCGAAATCTATAAGAAATATGTAGAGGTTTTGCTGGAGAATGGAAAAGCATACATCGCCTTTGATACCCCGGAGGAACTGGACGCCAAGCGTGCGGAAATTGCTAACTTCCAATATGACGCATCTACCCGAGGGATGATGCGCAATTCACTGACTATGCCGAAGGAAGAAGTGGATGCACTGATTGCGGAAGGCAAGCAATATGTAGTCCGTTTCAAGATTGAACCGAACGAAGATGTTCGTGTGAACGACTTGATCCGTGGTGAAGTGATTATCAACTCATCTATTCTGGATGATAAGGTTCTTTATAAATCGGCCGATGAACTGCCTACCTACCACCTTGCTAACATCGTGGACGATCATTTAATGGAGGTTTCCCATGTGATCCGTGGGGAAGAATGGTTGCCTTCCGCTCCGCTGCACGTACTGTTGTACCGTGCTTTCGGCTGGGAAGATACCATGCCGGAATTTGCTCACCTGCCTCTGCTCTTGAAGCCGGAAGGCAACGGCAAACTGAGTAAGCGTGACGGTGACCGTCTGGGATTCCCCCGTATTCCCGTTGGAATGGCATGATCCGAAATCGGGAGAGGTTTCTTCCGGTTATCGTGAATCCGGTTATTTGCCTGAAGCTGTCATCAATTTCCTTGCTTTGCTTGGCTGGAATCCGGGTAACGATCAGGAAGTGATGTCAATGGACGAACTTATAAAGTTATTCGACTTGCACCGTTGCAGTAAGTCGGGTGCTAAATTTGATTATAAGAAAGGTATTTGGTTCAACCACCAGTATATCCAGCAGAAACCGAATGAAGAGATTGCCGAACTGTTTGTGCCTGTATTGAAAGAACACGGTGTGGAGGCTCCTTTCGAGAAGGTTGTTACTGTGGTCGGGATGATGAAAGACCGCGTAAGTTTCGTAAAGGAACTGTGGGAGACATGCAGCTTCTTCTTTGTGGCTCCTACCGAATATGATGAAAAGACAGTAAAGAAACGTTGGAAAGAAGATTCGGCTAAGTGTATGACCGAATTGGCGGAAGTAATTGCCGGCATTGAAGATTTTAGTATTGAAGGGCAGGAAAAGGTCGTAATGGACTGGATTGCGGAAAAAGGTTATCATACAGGTAATATCATGAATGCTTTCCGTCTGACTCTGGTAGGCGAAGGCAAAGGCCCGCACATGTTCGACATTTCCTGGGTATTGGGTAAGGAAGAGACTGTGGCTCGTATGAAACGGGCGGTAGAGGTTTTGAAGTAATCGACATACATAGTACTATGCTTTACAACCTGGCAATAGTCATTTATGACTTTTTTCGTCCATTTGGCTGCTCCGTTTAGCCGCAAGCCCCGGAAGATGATGAAAGGGCATTGGGTGGTATATGAACTTCTACGCCAACAGGTGGAGAAAGGGGAGCAGTATATCTGGTTCCATGCCGCTTCGCTTGGTGAGTTCGAGCAGGGACGTCCCTTGATAGAAATGATTCGGGAAAATATCCGAATTATAAGATATTGCTGACTTTTTTCTCTCCGTCCGGTTATGAAGTGCGCAAAGCACTACCGGGGGAGCGGATATTGTCTGCTATCTGCCGTTTGACAAACCGCGGAATGTGAAGAAGTTCCTGGATATCGCAAACCCTTGCATGGCATTCTTTATCAAGTACGAGTTTTGGAAAAATTATCTGGACGAACTGCATAAACGCCGTATCCCGGTGTATAGTGTGTCTTCTATTTTCCGCCGCGATCAGATCTTCTTTAAATGGTATGGAGGGACATATCGGAATGTGTTGAAGGATTTCGACCACCTGTTTGTGCAGAATGAGACTTCCAAACGTTATTTGTCAAAGATAGGTATTAACCGTGTGACGGTAGTGGGTGATACCCGTTTTGACCGGGTATTGCAGATTCGCGAGGAAGCCAAAGATCTTCCGTTAGTGAAACTGTTCAAAGGAGACAATACCTTTACTTTTGTGGCGGGAAGCTCTTGGGGACCGGATGAAGATTTATTCCTTGAGTATTTCAACAATCACCCGGAAATGAAGCTGATTATAGCTCCCCATGTAATTGATGAAAATCACCTGGTAGAGATTATCAGCAAACTGAAACGTCCTTACGTGCGTTATACCCGTGCCGACGAAAAGAATGTATTGAAAGCTGACTGTCTCATTATTGATTGTTTCGGATTGCTTTCTTCTATTTATCGTTATGGAGAAATAGCTTATATCGGGGGTGGTTTCGGGGTTGGTATTCACAACACTTTGGAGGCAGCCGTGTATGGTATTCCTGTGATTTTCGGACCTAAATACCAGAAATTTATGGAAGCTGTTCAATTGCTGGAAGCAAAAGGAGCCTATTCTATCAAAGATTATGATGAACTGAAAACTTTGCTGGATCGTTTCCGGACTGATGAGGTATTCTTGCGTGAAACCGGTACAAATGCGGGGTATTATGTGACAAGCAACGCCGGAGCTACGGAGAAGATTATGCACATGATTAATTTCTAATTATAAAAGTCCCCTAATTTTAGTTCTCTGTAATGGGTCAATCTAAAATAAGGGGACTTCTCTCTTCTTAAAGGGGATTTCATACTCCGAAATCCTGCCCTGAAAAACAATTCTCTTTTATTAGTATTTGTACGGACTTATATCTTATTGATTTCTTGTTCCAGTAAATCTTTTAATTCTTTGGCGGTAATGTGAGTAAATCGTTTCACTATATTCCCTTGCTTGTCTATTAGCAGATACATCGGTAACCCTGTCATTTGAAAATGTGTCCAAAGATATTCCCATTGCTCTTTGTCCAGCCAGTAATGTTCGCCTGCGATATCTTCTATGAGTATTTCCCATGTCTTCTTTATCGAACTGGGGCCGGTGAGGTAAATGAAAGCTACTTTGTCTTCACTTATATCTTTCTTTAGCGGCTCATATTCTTTGATAATCTGCCGGCAACCGCCACACCAGGTAGCCCAGAAATCGATAAACTGTACTTTGCCTTTATGACGTGCAATGAGTGCATCCAGCAGTTCTTCTTCTGCCACTTGCGGCGCTTCGCAGATGGTATATTTCTTTGTTGTTGCCTTCTTCCGGGGTTGCATCTGACGGTTCATGTCTTGAATGATGCCTATGAATATAGGATTTGTAATTTCCGAAGCCATGATTTCCTGCCGGGAGGTCAACGGTTGTAGGTTGTAAAGGCTGGAGCGCATATAGATTGCGCGTATGTAGTCAACCGGCAAACAGGTGCTGTCTTGCAGGATATGCCCCAGACGTTTTTTGGCTTCGGAAAATATTTTCCAGTTACAGTCGTCTCTCTCTTTAGTATATTTGCGGATGAGTGTCATCAAATCGTTTTGCTGCCGGAAGATTACTCCTGCTTTAAAAGCTGCTTCATATTGATGAATGAGTGTCTGCTCCTCTTTTGTGAGCGGTGCGTTTTCCAATAGATATTTTTCCATAGAGAGTGGGTCATAGTGTGTATCATATAAGAAGTTTGTGACTACATTACGGTAATTATAACAATAAAGTGCCAAAGGGTGATTGACAGGAAAATCTTTCAGGTAGTTGTGAAAATCATCAGGTAAATGTATATCGAGGAAAGCTGCAAAAGCTTGTTCTCGCGTAATGTTTTTTCTTTCTTCTGATAAGCTGTTTGCAGACAATAGTGGGTAGCTTGCAGGTTTTCCAGACAATCAAATGCGCATGAAAGATTGGCTAGTGTACGAGTGTCTTCGCTGAATTGCGACTGTGTGTTGTTGTGCGCTATGTACTGTTTGTATTGGTTGATGCAGCGTTCCTTGAACTCGTTGGCACTGATGCCTGCAATAGAATCCAATAAGTCGCCATCTCTATAAACAGGAGGTATCTTTGTTATCAGTTCCGGCTGACACCATTCATTGTTAATGGTAGCATACTGACCACTATATACAAATTGTTTTCCTGGCAGATTGCTTAAATTGATAGTTACATTGGTCTCTTTTTCGGGACTTAACAGAATGACTAAATCTGCATTTCCTATTATCATCCGTACTTGAGCACTATGGTAGAGAGGAATATTAATCGTGAAACTTCCATCTGCTTCAACAGTCGGATAAAGTGTCTCGGCTGTTCCCATTACGATATTGGGAGCACCGATCTTGAATATCAGATTGTCGTCTGGATTGTAATTGGCGATTGTCCCACTCAGGATGGCTTGTCCTTTTTTATACTCGGGGGTCGGTAATTGTGCCTGTGCTAGATTGAATAACAAAGACAGGCAAAGGAAGGTAAATAGTCTGCTCATAGTAGTTCTTTTTATTGTATGGATTATTTCTTTATCGGTATTCTCTTTACTATAACTTCTGATTCCTTCTTGATCTACAATGAAAAAGTAAGGTGTGGCACCGCTTGTCTGATATTGTTTGATTACTTCATTGGCTGCGTTTAGAATAGTATCATTCAACTTCTTCCGGTTTGCGTAATTTCGAATAGAAGATACTTGGCGGCTCCAAGATTCTATTGCGATAAGCTCAAACTCTTTGCTACTGAATAATGTGGTGGAATCATCAGGTTGCCGGCTTTCGTCAGTGACGTAATATGTCGCAGATTCAATCTTTTCTAACTTGGTAAGTACTTTCTTTAAAAACGTTCTTTCCATGATTTGGGTATTGGCAGCTATTGTTGCTGTCAGTAAGAGAATTGTAAGTAGTAGTCTTATTTTCATAATAGGTGAATGTTTGTTGATTCACTGCCTCGATTTAATCTTTTACAAATCTACGGATATTTCGTAATATTTCAATTCTCAGAGGGTTAAATAAGATGAATATGGACTTTGGAAGTCAATGATGATTGATTCGGGTAATACAAGAAAAACTCCTTCTTACTCTTATGTTTTAAGTGTAAGAAGGAGTGAAGCTTTGTTTCCGATTTTACTAAAAAATCATTCTTTATACCATTGCGAATACATCAGATAATTGTGAGCAATCTTCTGGTTTAATTCTTTGGCTTGTTCCGGGTCTACCTTCTTTATAAATTTGGCAGGTACTCCACCCCAAATACTTCCAGGTTCGATTACTGTATTACTTAGGACTAAAGAACCGGCAGCTACAATTGCTCCTTCACCGACTATAGCATGGTCTAGTATGGTCGATCCCATTCCGACTAAAGCATAATCTTTGATAGTCGCTCCGTGTATGGTTACGTTATGTCCCACGGAAACATGGTCGCCGATTTCGATAACTGATTTTTGATATAATGTATGCAAAACACTTCCATCCTGGATGTTAACTCCATTGCCTATACGTATAGAATTGACGTCACCGCGCAATACGGTGCTAAACCATATACTGCAATCATTTCCTATCTTTACATCTCCTATAATAGTTGCGTTGTCTGCGAGGAAGCAGTTTTCTCCGATTTCGGGAGTAAAGCCGCGTACAGATTTTATTAAAGCCATAAAGTATTTGTTCCTAATAAAATTTTTAATTTAATGCTGCCCTATGTTGTATGACATCCGGGTGTTAAGCAAGGTTGGCTTAAATAGAAGCAGTCGCTTCCTGTAACCAAACTTTTTCTTCTTCGTTAAGATTCGGTGACAGCTTTTCGTAGACAATCTGATGATAATTGTTTAACCATTCAATTTCTTCATTTGTCAGCATTTCCTTGATTATTCCCTTTTTTACAAATAGGACATAAAGGTAATCGTCTCAAACTTGAGATAATCTCCGAACATACCTTCTTTGTCTTTGCAGACAAGCGTCAGGTTCTCGGTGCGGATGCCATGACTGCCGGCTTTATAAACTCCCGGTTCGTTGGAAGTAACCATGCCGGGTTGTAATACGACAGGGTTCTCGTTCATGCGGATACTTTGCGGTCCTTCATGCACGCTGAGGAAATGCCCGACACCATGGCCTGTACCATGAAGGAAGTTCATTCCATATTTCCAGATCGGCATACGGGCGAGAACATCAAGTTGGGCGCCCCGGGTTCCGACTGGGAACTTAGCCATAGCCAATGCAATATGCCCCTTTAATATCAAAGTATAATCCGTTTTTTCTTCTTCAGTTAGTTCACCTAATGCGATCGTGCGGGTAATGTCGGTAGTCCCGTCCAGATACTGGGCTCCCGAATCTAAAAGAAGAAAACCTTTGGGTTGAAGAGGAACGTCACTTTCCGGAGTTGCGGAGTAATGCACAATAGCTCCGTGTTCCTTATATCCGGCAATAGTGTCGAAACTCTCTCCCATATAAAGGGGCTGGGCTGCTCTGAATTCATGTAATTTCCTGTCTACGCTTAGTTCTGTCTCTTTGCCGGAAGGCACTGCTTCTTCCAACCATTTGAGGAATTTGACGAGCGCAACGCCATCCCGCTGCATAGCTGCATGAATACCTGCAATTTCTTGTTCGTTTCGAATAGCCTTTAATAGAGCTACAGGAGATTCACCACGTATAATGTTGCATTCCGGATTAATTGCAGAATATATGGCAAAGTTTGTTTTCTTGGGATCAATAAGGATATTTCTGCCTGTAAAAGTATTCAAGTAAGTTTCTACTTCATCGTAGTTTTTCAACTTGACATGCTGTTCTTTTAAATACTCGTTCACTTCTTTTGTAACCTTTTCCGGTGAGATGAAGTAAATCACGTCATCTTGCGTGATTAACAGATAGCTGACTACTACCGGATTACAATGCACGTCGTTCCCTCTCAAATTGAGAGTCCATGCTATTTCGTCCAGGGCAGATAAGAATAAGGCATACGCTCCTTTCTTTGTTAATTCGGCACGAATAGCGGCAACTTTTTCTTCACAACTTTTGCCGGCATATTCAATATCATAGACGAAGGCCGGAGAATTAGGTATAGAAGGCCGGTCTTTCCAAATCCTTTTCAGCGGATCACCGAATAAGTCAACCTGCAAACTGTATGCTGCAAGTTCTTCTTTCATTTGCTCAACTTGTTGTACGGAGAACATCTTGCCATCGATACTTACCGATTCACCGGGCTTTAACTTCTGGCTGAGATATTTTGTAATACTGGGAGTTTCCGGTAGCATTTCCTTATATAAAGTAATACCGCTACCCTCCAATTCTTTGGCGGCTTGTAGAAAATAACGGGAATCGGTCCATAGTCCGGCTTCGTTCATTAAGACGACAACGGTTCCTGCCGAACCCGTGAAACCGGAAATCCATTCACGTGACATCCAGTGCGGAGCTACGTACTCGCTCAAATGCGGATCGGTGCTGGGGATGATAAACGCTTTAATGTAATTGGGGGGGAATGTCATTCGTAATGCATGCATTCGTTCTTTTATACTCTGTCTCATACCATTTTATATTATTAATAGACATATAACAGATTCAAAGGTAGTAACTTTTTACGGTTAATGAGTTGTTTATGAATAGTTTTTGAGAAATATTTGCCGAAAGTTTTGTGAATAAAGAAAGTATGTGTAATTTTGCGGCGCAATTTGACTGCGGAATTTTTTAACCAATAACATATTAATAGTAACAAAATGATTGTAGTACCTGTAAAAAGAAGGCGAAAACATTGAAAAATCGCTGAAGAAGTTTAAGAGAAAATTCGAAAAAACTGGCATCGTTAAAGAATTAAGAAGAAGACAGCAGTTTGATAAACCGTCTGTAACTAAAAGACTTAAGAAAGAACGTGCAGTTTACGTACAACAACTTCAGCAAGTAGAAGATTAATAATTCGTAATTTCCTTTGAATTATTGAATTCTTTTCATACATTCGTTGCACGATTTTAGATGTAGCGATATTATGTTAATAAAATCTTTTCTTGATTATCTCCGGTATGAGCGGAATTACTCTGAAAAAACCGTTCTGGCGTATAGTGAGGATATAAAGCAACTACAGGAGTTTGCTCAGGAAGAGTATGGAAGATTTAATCCGTTGGAGGTGGAAGCTGAACTGATTCGTGAATGGATTGTTTCATTAATGGATAGGGGATACACTTCGACTTCTGTAAATCGTAAACTGAGTTCGCTCCGGTCGTTCTATAAATATCTTTTAAGGCAGGGGAGGTGACTAAGGATCCGTTATGTAAAATAACAGGACCTAAAAAATTAAAAAGCCGCTACCTGTTTTCTTGAAAGAAAGCGAAATGAACAAGCTGCTGGATGAAACGGATTTTGGTGAAGGGTTTAAAGGTTATCGGGATCGATTGATTATTGAAGTATTTTATGCTACGGGCATAAGGCTTTCGGAATTGATAGGATTGGATGACAAGGATGTGGATTTTTCTGCTTCTCTTTTGAAAGTAACCGGGAAAAGGAACAAGCAACGGCTGATACCGTTCGGTGATGAACTGCGTGAGTTGATGCTTGGATATATTAACATAAGAAACGAAATGATTCCGGAAAGGTCGGAAGCTTTTTTGTTAGAGAGAATGGCGAACGACTTTATAAGAATCTAGTCTATAATTTAGTGAAACGGAACCTGTCAAAGGTGGTTACGCTGAAAAAAAAGGAGTCCTCACGTGTTGAGGCATACTTTTGCTACCACGATGCTGAACAATGATGCGGAGTTGGGTGCAGTAAAAGAACTTTTAGGTCACGAGAGTATTGCAACTACCGAGATCTATACGCATGCCACATTTGAAGAACTTAAAAAAAGTGTATAAACAAGCTCATCCAAGAGCTTAAAAACAAGGAGGTAAGTATGGATGTAAGAATTCAATCAATTCACTTTGATGCGTCAGAGCAATTGCAGGCATTTATTCAAAAGAAAGTGTCTAAGTTGGAAAAGTATTACGAAGATATAAAGAAAGTAGAGGTGTCATTAAAGGTAGTTAAGCCGGAAGTTGCTGCAAATAAAGAAGCAGGCATAAAAATACTTATTCTAACGGGGAGTTTTATGCAAGTAAAGTGTGTGATACATTTGAGGAAGCAATTGATTTAGATGTGGAAGCGCTCGAAAAGCAACTGGTTAAATACAAGGAAAAACAACGTAGCAAATAAAAAAATCGCAAATATTTTGCGGGGAAAGAAATAAATAACTAAATTTGCAGCCGTTTCGCTCGTGTTAGAACGTGGCGGTTGCATTTTTTAGCTAGAATGCCTCTTTAGCTCAGTTGGCCAGAGCACGTGATTTGTAATCTCGGGGTCGTTGGTTCGAATCCGACAAGAGGCTCAAGGATGAGAAGGTTAATTCTTTTTAGAAAGATAGACGGAAGCTCGTTCTTTGCGTAGTGAGAAAATTATTAGGGCAAATACCAGAGTGGCCAAATGGGGCAGACTGTAAATCTGCTGGCTTACGCCTTCGGTGGTTCGAATCCATCTTTGCCCACAATCAGAGTGACAACTTTTGGCAAGAATCGGAAGTGCTCGTCAGGTAAACGTTCCTCGTTTGGTTGTTTTCTTGAACAAGTGTGATATGGTTGACGATGAAGAAATGTTGGAATTGGTAGAAATGGAAATGCGTGAGTTGCTTTCATTCTATGATTTCGATGGCGATAATACTCCTATTATTCGTGGTTCTGCATTAGGTGCTTTGAATGGTGTTCCTCAATGGGAAGATAAAGTAATGGAATTGATGGATGCAGTTGATACTTGGATTCCATTGCCTCCGCGTGATATTGATAAACCTTTCTTGATGCCGGTTGAAGACGTATTCTCAATTACTGGTCGTGGTACTGTTGCTACAGGTCGTATCGAGGCTGGTATTATCCATGTAGGGAAGTTGAAATTCTTGGTTTGGGTGAAGATAAGAAATCAGTTGTTACTGGCGTTGAAATGTTCCGTAAATTATTGGATGAAGGAGAAGCTGGTGATAACGTTGGTCTGTTGCTGCGTGGTATCGACAAAAACGAAATCAAACGTGGTATGGTTTTTTGTAAAGCCGGGTCAGGTTAAGGCTCACTCTAAGTTCAAAGCTGAGGTTTATATCTTGAAGAAAGATGAAGGCGGTCGTCATACTCCGTTCCATAACAAGTATCGTCCTCAGTTCTACTTGCGTACTATGGACTGTAC
>VOFG01000871.1_pt1 | contig 98000 bp, 134 predicted proteins | sample 5384171 | NCBI WGS metagenome assembly VOFG01 (sample SAMN12384726, study PRJNA508395) | human gut metagenome | isolation source: healthy gut F | host: Homo sapiens
GAATATGTATGCTATAATGTTGGCGTTCATAGTGAGGAGGTATGTATATTGAAGAAATATGTAGGATACATGGTTGCTTTTGTCTTTGGAACATATCTGTGGTTTGTAGTTCTTCCGATGTGGTTTAATTACTCATTTCCAACAGGAGGATGGGACTGGTTGGGGTTCGTCGGTGTGGTTGGAGGCTTGTTTTTATCTGTGTGGTGTTTGAAAAAGCAGCAAGAGTTAAGTGTTGTTCCTTGTTTGGATGTTGACGCATATTCAACACTTGACAACAACGCCCAGAATAAAGTATTCGAATATTTAATGACACAGATGGCCGAATCTACAATGACGGATATATTATTCTTAGAACACCAGGAAAAACGGAGCCAGATGGATTTAGGAAGAGTGCTAATATCAAGGTAACAAACAAGGGATTTATTTCAGGTATGTGTGTACCACGACTAAAAAAGTGTTAAGGGGCTGGCATTTCTACAACGGATGATTTTACGATAAGATTGATTATGCTATACATACTATGTACCTTTACGATCTAAAAACGCTGGGGGCTGGCATCTCTTGATGAAATAGCTACAACGCCCATTGATGATTTTACGATAAGATTGAATAGCAAATCATTCCGTTCTGGAAAAGACTGGCCGGAGGCGGCGGGTGCCGAGATTCCGAGTGGGGATATCCCTATTCCGTTCTGGAAACTACTTTTACGAAGGAGGCGTTTTTTGAAAAAACAGGACTTGAAACCGTTACCGTCCTTTCAGGCGGCTTTCCCTGCCAGCCCTTCTCCACCGCAGGGCAACGAAGGGGCTTTGCGGATGAACGCTACCTGTGGCCGGAAATGTGCCGCGTTATTACCGAGCTGCGGCCCCGTTGGGTGCTTGGGGAAAATGTTGCTGGCTTCATCAATATGGGGCTCGACAAAACGATCTTTGACCTGGCAAAAGCGGGATACGCTGTTCTCCCATTCGTATTTCCGGCTTGCGGCGTCGGCGCATGGCATGAGCGCCAGCGAACTTTTATCGTCGCGGCTGATGTTTCCCACACCCCTTGCCTCCGACAAGAACACCTGCAGGGACGCGGCCAACCTGGATGTGTACCTCTCCGACAACGGAATATTCCGCAAGGTGAACAAGAGCGGCGCGATCTGGAGCCTCAGCCTGTCGGCGGCGGTATTCTATCTGACCCCGGCAGCATCGGAGGGCTACCGCTCCACGCTGAAACCGGCGGCGTTTCGCAACAGCGCTCCGTCTGCCAACCTGTCATCCCAGGTGATCCGGCAGGAGCGGCCGATATCCGAGACGGCGGCGCTGAACCCGGATTGGGTGGAATGGCTCATGGGCTTCCCCCGGAAATGGACGGACGTATCCTCTGGGCCGCCGAGCCGGAGGGAGTCCCGCGTATCACCGAAAACACCTCGGACCGCGCCCTACGGCTGAAAACCCTGGGCAACGCGGTCTGCCCGCCCCAGGCATACCCCATTTTCAAATATATCTCTATGATCGAGACGGGCGAGTGCGTGAGCATTTGCCCCTACGGAAAGGCAGGTGGTGAAGCATGAAGGAGTGGAAAGCCGCCGAAAAGGAAACGCAGAAGATGACCCGTGACGGGGCCATTCCCGTCAACATGGTCACAGGCGAGGCAAGCCGGGTATCCGACCGTGCGCCGGAGCAGGACTATTCTCCCTCCGGTGATTCCGCGGCGTTTGTTCACAGCGCGGCGGAGCGGCTGGATGATCGGCGTATCCACAAAAGCGAAAAGAAAAAGCGCCGGAAACGACGCAGGTCCTACCGGGAGGGTACGGCGGCCAGCGATTGTCCATCCTCCCGTTTGCAGTTTTCAGACGAGGAACGCGCTGCGCCGGAGCTGCAAAAGGCGATCCGCAAATCCGACAAGGCGGCGGATAAGCTGGACGCGGCACGGGCCGCTGTTCCCGAAAAGCAGCCCTCTTTCATCAGCCGGTAAATCCGCTGGCACGGCCGCTGCAGGAGATCGGTCACGCCGCCCATGAGAAGGTGCATGAGGTAGAGCAGGAAAATGTTGGCGTGGAGGCGGGCCACATGACGGAGCGCGGCATGGAAAAGGCTGTCCGCTACGGAAACCGCAAACTCCAAAACTGGCAGACAGATCGCAAGCTGAAACCCTGGCGGGAGGTATCCCATGCGGAGCAGGCGGCGGTTCAGGCCAACGCGGAGGCGCTGTACCAAAAGGCATTGCGGGAGAATCCACAGCTGGCAGCCAGCAACCCTATTTCCCGGATGTGGCAGAAAAAGAAGCTGCAAAACAGTATGCCGCCGCATACCGGGCGGCGCATCGTGCCGGGGACGCAGCGGCAGCGGCGCAGGCAGCATCGAAGGGCGCGAGGAAAAGCGCAGACGCGGCGAAGAAGGCCGGAGAGTTCGTTTCCAAACACAAAAAGGCGTTTCTGATTGTGGGTGGAATCGGCCTGCTGCTGGTCATGCTGCTGGGGCTGCTGCAATCCTGTTCCTCTATCTTCGGCGGAGGCGTGTCCAACATCGTTGCGTCCTCCTATCTCTCTGAGGATGCGGACCTGCTGGCGGCAGAGGCCGCCTACTGTGCGATGGAGGATGAATTGCGGGAGTATCTGGACACCTACGAGCAGACCCACGATTATGACGAATACCATTTTGATCTGGACGAGATCAAGCACGATCCCTATGTGCTACTGTCCATTCTGTCGGCGCTCCATGAGGGTCAGTTCACCATTGACCAGGTACAGGACGATCTTCAAATGCTGTTCGACAAGCAGTATATCCTTACCGAGACAGTCACCACGGAGACGCGATACCGTACAGAGACGAGAACGGACAGCGAGGGCAACGAGTATGAGGTGGAAGTTCCGTACACCTGGTACATCTGCACCGTGGAGCTTGAAAACTTCGATTTAAGCCATGTCCCCGTTTACATCATGGATCAAGAAACGCTTTCCATGTACGCCGTGTATATGTCCACGCTGGGGAACCGCTCTGACCTGTTCCCGCCCTCCGGGTATGTGGACAGGTACATCACGAACCCGCCGGAGGACTATGAAATCCCTGCGGAATACCTGTCTGATGAACGCTTTGCGGCGCTTATTACGGAGGCGGAAAAATACTTGGGATATCCCTACGTCTGGGGCGGCAGCAGCCCCTCCACTTCCTTTGATTGCAGCGGCTTTGTCAGCTATGTTCTGACCAAGCAGCGGCCTATGCAATATCGGGCGGCTGGGAGCCCAAGGCCTATACAACATTTCCGCACGGGTATCCGATCCGCAGCCGGGCGACCTGGTATTTTTCGTTGGGACCTATGATACCGCGGGCATCTCCCATGTCGGCTTTTATGTAGGACTGGACGAAGCGGATAACCCCATGTTTCTGCATTGCGGCGACCCGATCCAGTACGCAAGGCTCAATACAAGCTACTGGCAACAGCACTTTTACGCCTACGGCAGACCGCCGTATGATTGATGGAGGTGAGCATATCAATATTGTTTCCTATGGCGGCGGTGCAAACAGCACCGCCCTTCTTATTGGGCTGCACCAGCACCGTATCCCCGTTGACCTGATCCTGTTTGCGGATACGGGCGGCGAGCATCCCCATACCTACGCCTATCTGGATATCATGGATCGCTGGCTGAAGGATCACGGTATGCCGGAGATCACACGGGTCTATAAGACCACGAAGGACGGCAATCGGCTGACCTTGGAGGATGAATGTCTGAAAAGCGGCACGCTGCCCTCTATCGCCTACGGCTTCAAGCGGTGTTCTCTGAAACACAAGATCGGGCCGCAGGAAAAGTTCTGCAACAATTATCCTCCATGCCGTGAGGTCTGGGCCAGCGGGAAAAAAGGTGGTCAAGTTCATCGGCTATGACGCTGGCGAGCACTACCGCAGCAATAAGGTCCTTCTGCGTGATCTGGCAGACCCGAAGTACAGCAAATGGTATCCCCTGATGGAATGGGGCTGGGACCGGGCGGCGTGTATCCGGGCGATCGAGGCGGCTGACCTGCCGCAGCCGGGAAAGTCCTCCTGTTTTTTCTGCCCCAGTATGCGGGCGGAGGAGATCATCGACCTGCGGGAGCATTACCCGGATTTGTTCCGGCGTGCGCTGGCATTGGAGGATAACGCACGGGCCAACCTGAAAACCGTTCAGGGGCTTGGACGCAACTATTCATGGAGAGAACGATTTGGAAAGGAGTTTATTTGACCATGGCAACTACTGAGAAGATCCGTCGTGATATTGAGAAGGTCCGGGAGAAGATCACGGAGCAGCAGAAACGCCTTCGTGCGCTGGAGGCGCAGCTTGCGGAGGAAGAAAATCTGGAGATCGTCCGCATGGTGAAAGCTGTCCACATGGACAACAAGGAGCTGACCGCTTTCCTGCGGGCCTACGCCAGCGGCATGATCTCCCTGCCGGAAGAGATGATGGAAAGGGAGGGCACCGCTGATCCCGACATGATGGAGGGCACCGACGATGAAGAATAAACACATGATCCGCACACTTACAGTGCTGCTGACCGTTATGCTCTGCATGACGGCCTTTTCCACGGTCGCTTTTGCAAGTGACGGGGATACAGCTCCCACCTCCGAGGCACAGACGGAACCGACTGACAGCACGGAAATCACCGGGGACGATCTTTCCGAACTGATCTCCACGCTGTTTGGCTCTATCGACACGGAGAAATCCGGCAAGACCGGCACCGTCACCACCAATGGCGGCAAGCTGAATGTCCGCACGGGTGCTGGGCTGGATAACTACGCCTTTACGCAGCTTCCCAACGGAACGGTGGTAGAGGTCATCGGCACGGATGGCGACTGGTACATGATCCGGCTGCCGGAAAAGATCGGCTATGTCTATTCCGGCTATATGACACTCAGCGATACGGGCGGCGAGGCTGACGGCGGCCTATCTCTGTCCATTGATCCTGATAAATTGAGCGAGCTGTTTGAGCAGCTTATGGGCGGCAGCGGAGGTGTCGCCCTGACGCCGGACGGGAACCTGTCGCTGATCGACGATATCGGCAGCAGTACCCGGAGCGGCAAGCAGTTTATCACGGTGGAAACGAAGAACGGCAATGTGTTCTATATCATTATTGACCGTGACGATGAGGGCGAGGAAACCGTGCATTTTCTGAACCAGGTGGACGAGGCTGACCTTCTGACGCTCATGGGCGACGATGCGCCCGCGGCGGAGACGCCCGCCGTCTGCAACTGCAAGGAAAAGTGTGCGGCTGGCGCGGTGAATACGAATTGCCCCGTCTGCAAGAACAATCTCTCCGAGTGCAGCGGCAAGGAGCCTGTGACGGAGCCGGAGCCTGAACCGGAGCAGCCGGAGAAAAAGAGCAGCGGCGGTCTGCTGGTCATTGTCCTGCTGCTGGCGCTGGCGGGTGGCGGGAGCCTTTGCCTATGTGAAATTTATCAAGCCGAAGCAGGGCCTGAAGGTCAGCGCCAATCCCGACGAGTACAATTTTGAGGATGAGGAATATCTTACCGAAGATGAAAGTGGCGATATAAAAGACAACTGACCCGTATAGTAAAAATCAAAGAACTGTGCGTACCATTCAAAAAGGTCGCACAGTGTGCGTACCTTGGATTGGCTTTAACCATTGAAACGAGGTCGACGATATTTCTTTACGGCATCAAGGACAAGTGGTATCCCCTTTATAATAGTTTCCATTGTCTTATTCCAAACGGTACTCTTGATTTTGTCTAAAAACCATGTCCTTAAGTTAAATTTCCAAAAAAAAGCCAAAGTCCATCTCCCGCATCAATGCACAACAATGATGTGTCTAAACCTCATGTCCTTCCCAAGTTAAGCGCCCAACACCAAAAAGTCCATCTCCCGCATACTGAGCTTTATAGTCATAAATTAAACCGGCATCGTGAAGCAATGCACAATGATATGCAATAGTTTTCATGTCGTAGCCATCAATTGGGAGCCAAGTATTGTATCGACATATTTTTCTTCGATGGCAAAAAGAATTTTCCTGATAAGATCCATATCGCGCTGCATTTAATCACCTCTTTTGAATTATACACTATTTTACTACTTATCGCAATGAAAGGAGTAGCTTATTTGAAACTGATTATCGCAGAAAAACCGAGTGTGGCAAAATCTATCGCGTCGGCCCTGGGTGCTTCATCCAGGGCCGATGGCTTTTATGAGGGCAGCGGCCTTCTCGTATCCTGGTGTGTGGGGCACTTGGTATCCCCGATGGATGCGGGCGGCTATGACGAGCGTTTCAAGAAATGGCGCTATGACGATCTTCCCATTCTGCCGGAGCCGTTCCGCTATGTGCTGACACCCGGCAAAGAGGACGCCTTTGAAAATCTCCGTGCTCTGATGAATCGCTCCGACGTGGATACCATCGTCAATGCCTGTGACGCCGGACGTGAGGGAGAGCTGATCTTCCGTCTGGTGTATGAAATGGCTGGCTGCCGCAAGCCGGTCCTTCGTCTCTGGATTTCCTCGATGGAGGACAGCGCTATCCGAGAGGGCTTTTCTGATCTGCGCCCCGGCGCCGACTATGAAGCCCTGTATCAATCCGCCCTCTGCCGCCAGAAAGCGGATTGGCTGGTGGGAATCAACGCCACGCGCCTTTTCTCCGTTCTCTATCACCGTACCTTGAATGTGGGCCGTGTTCAGACCCCCACACTGGCAATGCTGGCGGAGCGTGACGCGAAGATCACGCTGTTCCACAAAGAAAAATATCATCTGCTGCGCCTGACGCTGGATGGAGCCGAAGCGGTGTCGGAGAAATTCACCGATCCGGCGGAGGCGGAACAGGCAGCGGCCATGTGCAAGGGTGCGGCCGTCACCTGTACTTCCGTCACGAAGGAGCAGAAAAAGGAGCAGCCTCCGAAGCTCTATGACCTTACCACCTTGCAGCGTGAAGCGAACCGCCTGTTCGGATACACGGCGAAGCAGACCCTTGACTACGCCCAGAGCCTCTACGAAAAGAAGCTGCTGACCTATCCCCGCACGGACAGCCGATATCTGACTTCCGACATGGCAGAAACGGCTTCCTGCGTGATCCACCTGGTAGCAAAGCTGCCGCCCTTTGATGGCTGCGGCAACTTCTTTCCGCTGGTGGAGGCCATGATTTCCGACAAGGACGTATCTGACCACCACGCCATTATCCCCACGATGGAGATTGAAAAAGCGGATATCAAGGCTCTGCCTCTGGGCGAGCGCAATTTGTTCCTGCTTGTCTGCTGCAAGCTGCTGTGTGCGTCGGCGGAGCCGTATGTGTATGAGACGGTCACGGCCACCTTTGACTGCGGCGGCCATTCCTTCACCGCAAAGGGCAAGCGCGTCATTGCCGAAGGCTGGCGGGAGATCGACCGCATTTTCCGTGCCTTCTTGAAGGAAAAGCCTGCGGATGGGGACGGCGATACGCTCCCTGACTTCACCGAAGGGCAGACTTTTGACGGTGCGGAGGTTGCTGTTACCGAGCATTTCACCCAGCCGCCGAAGACCTACACCGAAGATACCCTCCTGTCCGCTGGTAGCAGCCGGATTTGTGGAGCGCAAGGGCAAGAGCCTGATCCCCGGTATCAATTTGTCCTGGAACGACAGCGGAATGGGGAAAAGAGCCTGATCCCACGACGAAAGCCGGTATCAACCTGTTTTGTCACGGTCCGGTGCCGGAGGGCCGCTGACCTGCGGTTTCCCATGCTGACAGCGGAATGGGAACAACGGAAATTGACGGATGTGGTCTGAAAAAAACAGGCCACTTATGACGCTGCGGTGATCCTGGACGACACGGGCGGGATACACCTTCAAATGGACGGTATCGAAAAAAGAAAGGAAGGTGTCAGAAAATAAGACTTTGGAACATCCACCGAAGTGAGGGCGGCGGTGGCTGCCCTCCCCGATGCTGATATGCCATATTACGATCACGACAAGGATTATCCCTTTGCCGCCTTTATCACCAATCTTGGGAAGTACAATGAGGGCGAACTTGTGGGCGAGTGGGTGAAGTTTCCCACCACCGCCGAGGAACTGAAAGAAGTGTTCAAGCGTATTGGGATCGGCCAGAAGGATGACTTCGGACATCCCTATGAAGAATGGTTCATCACGGACTATGACTGCTATGTGGACGGTCTTTACAGTAAGCTGGGCGAATACGAAAATCTGGACGAGCTGAATTATCTGGCATCGAAGCTGGATGAAATGAGCGAAAGCGAATACGCACAGTTTCAGGCCGGTATGGAAGTGGGCGACCATTGCGGCAGCCTGCAGGAGATCATCAACCTCACCGAGAATCTGGATTGCTATGAGGTTTACCCCGATATCCATGACTATGACGATCTGGGCCGCTATTACATCGAAGAACTGGACGTTATGCAGGTGCCAGAGCATTTGCAGAATTACATCGACTATGAGGCCTACGGCCGGGACGTTGCGTTGGAGGAAAACGGCACCTTCACGGATCAGGGCTATGTGCGTGATACGGGCGACAGCTTCCATGAGTATTACGACGGCGAGCGCGGCAGTATCCCGGAGGAATACCGGGTGATGGCCTTTCAGGATGATCTTCCCGAAGAAGAAAAATCCGAGTGGGCTATGGATATTGCCTTTGACATGGACGAGTTTTTCCGTCAGAACGATCCACAGTATGCGGCAGAGCACCCGGAGACGCACGCCGCAAAGGAAGAACTGTATGAAAGCCTGATGGCCGGGCGCATTTCCGCTCTGGATGAAAAGCTGGCGGCGCTGGGGCAGACGCAGGAGGACTATCTTCCTTCGGAGATCGAAAAATTCAAGGACGCCACGGGCTATGAGGAATTTCTTGATTTTGACCCGGCGGAGGTCAAGGCTGCTTTGGATGACCCGACTAAATCCCGTGTGGATGAAATGCTGGCCGCTGCGGAAAGAGCGGAACGGGAGTATGCGGCGGAGGCAGCCGCCTATGTGCAGACCCCGGCGGATATCGTGGCACAGGCGCGGGCCGTTCAGGATCAGGCTGCGGAAAACAGCTTTTCCATTTATCAGCTCAAGAGCGGCAACGAAACGCTGGACTATCGTTTCGAGCCGCTGGACAGCATCCACCGCAACGGTCTTTCCGTGAAGCCGGAAAATTACGAGCTGGTCTATGAGGCGCCGCTGACGGCGAAGGATGATCTGGAAAGCATTTATACCCGGTTCAATGTGGACCGCCCGGCAGACTTCACCGGGCACTCCCTGTCCGTATCGGATATCGTAGTGCTGCATCAGGACGGGAAGGATACCGCCCATTATTGCGATAGGGTGGGCTTTACCGAAGTGCCAGAGTTTTTGCGGGAACGGCAGCCGGAGCTTACCCCGGACGATCTGGAAACCGGCGAGCGCATCCGGACGCCCAGGGGCAGTTTTTATGTAACGGCTATGAGCCGGGAGCAGATGGAGGCAGCCGGGTATGGCGTCCACCACATTTCCGATGATGGAAAGTATCTTATCATGGGAAACGGCACACGGGCTTTTGCCGTGGCAGCGGAACAGCCGGAAAAGGACAATCCTCTCCGCACAGCGGAAATGACGCTGGAGGATGACTACGGCATGATCGACGGTGTTATCAATAACGGCAGATGTGGCGAGGAATTGGAAAAAGCCCAGGAGTACGCAGAACGGACAACGCCGGAGAAGCCTTCCATCCGTGAGCGGTTGGCGGACGCTAAACGGGAGTGTGCCGAGCACAAGCCCCCGGAGGGCAAGAAGCCCGGCCGTGATGTGCCGGGGCATGACTGCCTATGAGCCGAAGCAAGAAATGGCGGCTGGAATGGGCGTTCTTCCTGGGTGAGAACGGCAGGCGGCAGTATAACCACACCTGCCGGAAATGCGCCCACGGCTGCAAGCAGAGCTTTCGGGTATGCCTGATGGCTTGCCCGCACTACAGTTCCAAGCGGTCTAAAATCTGTGAGGTTAAGGGTGCGAATAAAAACCGCAGAATAATTCCCTGCATCCGTATTTTCAAAGGTTATGATTTCTCATGTGCCAGTTCTGCAACTTATGGCAGACATATCAGAAAGATTGTAGTCACCAGCAAACAATATCACTTGATCGAATTCCAAGCCTTTTTGATGAGTGGAATGTAATTGCAATATTTTGATATATATCTGTATTAAAAGCTACATGATATTTTTTATTGCTGACCGTTGAAAATAGCTTGTTCAAATGCTCAGGGCGCGTTTCATAGCCAAGATAATCGCATAAGCTATTTACTGTAGCATCAAACACCGTTTGATTTTCAGCGTTCGCTATGGCTTCAAGTGTCCGCTTTATTGTAGCTGTGCTTTTTCTTTCCGCTATTTCCTTCAGCGGGAATTTCGGATATTAGATCATATACGGAGTACTCTGGCAAAACCATATACTTTGCAATCGCAGTATATAGCCACGCTGTTTCAGTTGTTATGTCCGCAATCGGGAGCTGCGGAATAAATACAAAGTTGTTTCCGGCACTGCTCAATTCGGATGCTCCGTTTTCAGCATCGGCATTTCTAAAGCGCAATAGAGCCGTTCTCTTTTGCGGGTCAATATATTGAAGCACTTCACTCGGCCACTCTTGTTGCTTAGGCGTTATCCAAATAATATTACCAAGACTTTCAGTTGGATTGTAAAGCCCACGCGTTTCTTCACAAAGCAGATTAGAGTAGTTTTGAATCTGCTGACATGAGCGAAAAAATTGTCCCCCATAAATACCTTGTGAAAGTTGGGCTTATTCCAAATGCTCTTAAAGGCTTCTGGATACGCCCCACGCCAAATATAGATGGACTGCTTTTCATCCCCGACTACAAAAGTATCTATACCAAGGGTGTCGCAGATATACATAAATAACATGTGCATGGACTTATCACAGTCTTGATATTCGTCAATATAGATTTTGAAATACTTAGCTTGAAGGTATAATCTACATGCAGATGATTTCATAATTACATCAAGAGCAAGATCAAAAACAAAATTTTTCTTGCTATCAGTATAGGAACAAAGCACTTGTTCCCGCTTTACTTTGTCAAGACCAGCTTCAAATGTGTCAATGCGGATGGAATAGTCGGTACTCATATCAACTTCAAATTCAGCGCCATATACATCTTTCAAAAATGGCTTTATAATTTCTTCAATTACAAAGCTGTTATTTGTACCAATAAAATGACGTGAACTGTCTATCGTTAGACGATCTTTGATTTCCTGCGCAGCCTTAATTGTAAAAAGTAATTGCAGCAATGGATTTGTGGGTATGGTTATGCTCAATTTCGGCAGCTATTTTTGCAACCATAGTGTGTGTCTTTCCTGTACCCGCACTGGCCCGGACGATTAGATTTCCCGGTGTATCTACAATTTGTTGCTGTACGGGTGTTAAATTCATTTTGTTATCTCCTCTAAACACGCAAAGTTGTAATGGCCAAAAATTGTCCTGCAATCAGCGTCCGTTATTGCTTCTACCAGGTCAGCCATGTGGAAGTGCTTGGCTTTTTGCAAATATGCAACAGGATCAGATGTATCCAGGTATTCACATAAATTATCATGCAAGACCTCGTCTAAGTCATTTTCCAAATCAACTATAGAAAGGAAAATTCCACAATTTGCACGAATATCATCAAGAGCTTTCTTGTTTTCGGCGTATAGGGTTCTTTTATTTGCAATACTATCATCTGGATATGATTGAATAGGAAGAGTTTCCTCCCCTATAATTTTATTGCAACGCTGAAAACCGTATGCAACATAGTCACTCTTACCACGAGGACGTCGTAAATCATTATCGGTCTTTACAATCCATTTGATTTTTAGTGCATTGAGTATCTTGCAGTATTGGGAAAAGCCAACGCCTTCCACAGATAAAATATATATGCCATCTACCTCATAAAATGGATTAATTGTGGACAATACTCTTTCAAAAAGCAGGAGCTCGGAAGGTCCTTCTACCAGCAGCACTTTATTTGCAAAAATCGCTTCGGCTAAATATCTATTTAGCATTTTACGATTTTTCTCAAAGTTTGCTGGGACCTGATAGAAGTAGCTTGCACTATCAATGGATGAACCATGGAATATTCTGATAAGACTTACACCGTCCATATCGTATAGGACAAATGGAGAATGAGTCGTTACAAACAAATAGCTGTATTTTCCCATTTGCAAATAGTATTTGGGATAAAGCGATTTGCAAGGATTTATGTAAGTGGTTTTCCGGCTCCTCAATAAGGAATAGGTTGATCTTTAATTCTTCGTTTTCTGCTGAAAGTAAATCGTAGATAGAGTAGGCTAGTAATTTTTTGCGTCCTTCTCCAGCAGTCGGGTACAAATTTTCATCGTCTGTCTGTTTTATGTATGGAACAATGTTGGAATACAACCCTTTCACAGCAATCTCAGACTTGACCGAGATTGAAACCCCTTCACTCCGGAATTTCTGATATTCTGGAGTAATTTTTCCTTCAAATTCTTTAACACCAGATAGATTTGAGATATTTGTATTCAGCTGATCTACGGCGGCCTGAATATGTTTAAGAGTATCATCATCTGCTGCATCATCACTCTTAATCAGGGTCGCAATATTTTTTTCTTGAACAAGCCGTACAAATCAACATACGAGTCGATATAAATCACATTAAAAATGTAATCTATATCATAGCGGTAGCCTCTTTGCTTGATTTCATAAAGGCGGTCCAAACTACCACCCCAATATAGAATTGGCATGGCTACTAATTCTTGAACATTATATTTGGCGACAAGTTTGATAAACACTTTGGTATGCTGGCTGAGTATCGCTCCTTTCAGTTGAGCCCTCAACTTTTGGCTATCAGAATCGTCAGTATCACTTATATCTACGGTGACAGTGATTTCAATAGGTATCTCCACATTTTTCTTGTGGAAGTCAGAGTCTAAAAAGCCATTCTTTCTTATATCCTTATCAAATACATAACGCATAGCATACAAAAATTTGTCTTACCAATATCATTTAGACCGAAAAAATATTTTTGTTGGAAATACCAATTTCAATATTCTCGAAATTTCTGAAATTCCGAATCGATATTTTCTCAAATTTCATTGTATTCCCTCCGTGTCAAAATATAATGGAAAAATACACTATTATTCTACCACATCGTCATTCTATTTTCATCATGAATCTATAAAAATTCCGACTTCAGATGAAGAAGTCGGAATTTTTTATATGCTAATCAACCTCCACGCCGTCAGCGGTACATACCACACCGCCACGATCAACCGCCAAACCAGCACGAAGCCGCCGATAATCCCGGCCAGAATGAAATTCAGCACGAACAGGGCGATCCCTCCACCCAGAGCCGCCACCTGGTACGATCCAGAGGCACATCCGATGGAGGCCAAACGGCAACCCGCAGAGTATCCAGAGCCATACATAGTCAATCTCTCCGTTCTTCATGCAGGCAGATTTGAAAATACAATACAGGATCAGCGCCACGATCACGGGCAGGACACTTTTGAAGAAAAATGCTTTGATTGCTTCGCTTCTTGTCATCGGTAAAACCTCCTTCCGCAGTTCCATTATACAGGATGCTGGGAGTTGCGCCCAGCGTCTTTCAGAAAAGAAATTTATTCAAGTTCATGCCGACGCTGTTGTTCCTGTTCCTTTGGAACGGTCAGCAGTGCATCTACATTCTGTTTAACAGTATCGTATTCCTGGGCTTCGGTTCTTGCGGCTTTGTATTCAACAAGGAGCCGTTCCTTTTCTGCGTTGAGATTGGCAAGCTCCGTTTTCATCTTTCCGTTGTCGGCAGCGGCACAGCCCCCAGCCGGTTCAATTCTCTGGTGGTCGCTTCAAAAAAAGGATAATCTCGCTCTCATGCCCCCGCAGAAACTTTTTCTTTATCATTCGATTTACGGTATCTGTCATAAAGAGGCTTTAGCTGACGGTAAGTTCCGGCGTGCTTCATCACAAGGGTAAGTTCGGCACTTCTGCTTTCTATCCGCTTGATCTCTGCATGAGCGGTATCCCTGCGTGCGGATACTGCGGTCAATTTGCTTTCCAGTTCTCCATAACTGCTTATCCCGTGTTCCGTCAGGAAATTCATGGTCTTGGCGGCCTGTTTCAGATTGTTCAGCTTCGCCCAATGGGTGAAGCCTGCGCTCTGCTGTGCCTTAATGTTATTCTGGATATCAATGAGCAGGCTGATCTTTCCATCCTGCCGTTTTGGTTGGCGGGAAGGTCTGGATCGTCCGGCGATCCGGGCGGCAAGGGCTTCTTCGATGTAGTCCATCCCAAGGTTTTCAAACGGGTAAACCGTTCCTGATCCGGTGCTCTGGCAGAGATATACTTGCCGTACTTGATCTCATAACCTTCTCTCTGCAGGCGGCGAAGCAGTTCTTCCAGGTTGGAACAGGCTGGCAGGAGCCGGTCAATGGCAGCTTTCAACTTTTGCCTTATAGCTGGTGCCGTTCTGTGCAGCCTGATGTTCAATATAGCTCTTGCCCTTGTCTTGTCCTGGGATGATGACGGACAGACCGTGTTCCTTTGCAAAGCCGGTCGGAGATGCGGCGGATATAGTGATAACTTCGCTTGTTGGAATGATAGTGCTTATGATCCGCAAAGCTGACTGCATTGAAAATCAAGTGGTTATGAACATGATCTTTGTCTATGTGGGTGGTAAGTACAAATTCATACTTGCCGCCCAGGATTTCTTTTGCAAGCTCCATGCCGATTTCATGTGCCTGCTCCGGCGTAACCTCCCCAGGCTGAAAGGCTTGGATCAGGTGGCGGCCCAGGTTCGTTCCCTTGTCGATGGCATGGCGGCGGGTCCAGGAAAATTCGATATCCGCAGTTTCGGCGGCACAGCCATAGGAAGAAACAAGCAGCTTTCCGTCCGTCTTTTCCGGGTTGCAGATATAGTCAATGGCCGCTTTCAGCGTTGACTTGATAGGATGCGTCTTTGTAACTGCCATATCTCGTCCAACCTTTCCCGTATCTCATCCATGTCGGCCTGATACGCAGAACCTCCGGCGTTGATCCGCTTGGCGATCTGGTTGATGTTCCGACCAATGGCGGAAAGCTCTTTGGTAAATGCCTTGATATCTGCGGTGTCCGTATATATGATATACCCATCAATCGCCATCTTTCGGAGGTAGGCGCCATATCTGCGTGTGGGTAACTGGCTCATTTTTCTGTCTATGAGCCGTTTTTCGTCCTCCGTAACATAGAATTTCATTTGGATATTCCGCTTTCGGTTTGCCATGCGCCGCCTCCGTTCTTTATAAGGGTTTGGGACTATCCCAACAAGCAATTTTGAATTTTCGGGCAAGGAACCTGAAAATCTCAAAATTCGCAAGCGGGTACTCGCTTGCTGTGCTTGCTACCGTATCTTATCCCTACTTATAGAGCGTTGCGGACACTTGAAAATACCCGCAAATGAGCAGAAAAAGATGCAAAAAATAGAAGCCATTTTACATCTTCTGTAAAGCGGCCTCTATTCGTCCAGTTTGATTGCTCCGTCAATGGTTGCCTCAATGATCGGCAGGTATTTTTCCGGGCAGAGCTGCAATTTGTGGTTAACCCTCTGGCGCTGTTCATTCAAACCCAGGACAATCTTCAATTTTAGCCATATAGCATCACCCTCTTACATTCTATATTTCATAGTATGTTTTTGGATTGATACTATATGCGGATAAACTACATTTTATAATTCACAACACAGGCCTTGAAATGAGGGTGGATAGGGCATAAAATAAAAAGATATGACACATAGCAAGAATGATTAAAACAAAATTTCTTGGTTCTGCTATTATATTTCCACGGAAAGGAGGGAGCAAAATGGAAAATAAAACTGTGGTTAGCATAGAGACAGTCATTGACTATATTGAAGCCAATCTTGACGGTAAGCTGGATCTGGAAACGGTCGCTGAAGCAGTCCACTATTCAAAGTATCACTTACACCGTATGTTCACCAGCACAGTAGGCATGACAATTCATGATTATGTGCAACGCCGTCAGTTGACCGAAGCCGCAAAACTTTTGGCGTTTTCAGATAGACCGATTATTGAAGTCACCTTTATCTGCGGTTATGAAAGTCAACAGGCGTTTTCTTCTGCCTTTAAGTCAATGTATAAAATTCCTCCTGCGGAATACCGGGATAACAGGGAATTTTATCCTTTGCAATTACGATTTGCTTTGCACAGAAATGTGGCAAACAAGATGTTTACAAAGGATGACATTTGTTTGGCAGAAAAAGCGGATATTCCGGCATGGATGAACTTAATGCGATTGGTCATTGATGGTTACCCGGTTATGGATGAAGCGGATTATTTGAGCAAACTTATAACCGCCATAAATGAAAAACGCGCCCTTGTTTTGAAAGACAATTGTGTTTTAATCGGTGCTATGGCTTTTTCTTCTCAATTGGGATGCATTGACTTTTTGGGCATAAACCCACAATACCGCAAGCAAGGCATTCAAAAGTTATTTTTGGATGCGCTTATGGACATATACTTGCCCGGACAAGAAATCAGCATGACCACCTATCGAGAAGACGACAAGGCTGATACAGGCCATCGTGATATATTAAAACAGCTTGGTTTTGCCGAAAGAGAATTGCTGATAGAATTTGGCTATCCGACACAGCGCTTTGTGCTTCCTCCCAAATATATGGAGGATATACAAGAATGATGGAATCACAAAGTAATTGGAGAAAGAGGACCATTCTGTTTTTTGCCAGTCAATGTATTACGCTGTTCGGCTCGCAAATCGTTCAAATGGCAATCGTATGGTATGTGACTTTGCTAACAAACAGCGGTGCGTGGGTAGCGGCTTTTCGGTCTGCTCTTATCTTCCACAATTCTTCGTTTCATTTATAGGAGGCGTTTGGGCAGATCGCTATAACAGAAAATATCTCATCATTGGAGCAGATGCGCTGATTGCGGCTGTTACATTGGCAATGATGCTGATTATGCCGCATATTGCGGGAGAGTCTGTGCTGCTTGCGGCATTGCTGCTCATGTCGATCATTCGCTCTGCTGGTGCTGGTATTCAAAATCCCGCAGTTAATGCAGTCATTCCGCAGCTCGTTCCCGAGGGCCGTCGCACAGCAGACACATTTTCACGCGCTTATGAAGCGGCGGCTTTGATTTTCAGAGCCGCCGTTTCTTTTCGTTTAAACCTATGACGACTTGCAGGGACACGGTAGCCGATTGGAGGTTATTTTGCCGTGTCCTTTTTTTTTTCGCAGTATCCATGATCTGCACCAGCTAAAAAAAAGCGTAGTCCCCTCCATCGGAGCAGTCCGGCGAAAAAATTTTTTGGATATGAACTATACCATGTAATGATCCCACGCAATGACTATGGCGAGCGATGCCAGTTCGATGCTTACTGCAAGCTGGTACTGTACCATGAGGCAATCGACTACCTCCGGGAAATGCAGAGGCGCCGTGACAGGGAACTGTCATTCAGCGACCTTCCGCAAATGGAGATGGACAAGCTCTGCGTTGTAGATCATTACCCCAGTGACAGATTTACATTCTCGTCCCGGGTATGTCCTATATATTGAAAACGAGCTTGTAGCTGATGCCTTCGCCGGTTTGTCTGTTCAGGAGCAGAGTATTTTGATCCTGCATTTTGTTCTGGACCTGCCGGACCAGGAGGTTGGTCGCCTTGTTGGAATGTCTCGCAGTGCCGTTCAACGGCGAAGGGCAAAATCATTGACCGAGCTGCGGATCAAGTTGGCCGCACTCATGCCGAAGGGAGGTTGAAGGTATGAAGAAACCCACTTACAAGGGCAAGGAGCTTCTTCCTCTTTCGGTGATCGACGCCGCCCGTGACGGGGACTCTCAGGCTGTGGATCAGGTACTCCGGTATTATGAGGGCTATATCAATAAGCTCTGCACCCGGACGCTTTACGATCCTGACGGTCAACCCCATGTTCGGGTGGACGAGTACATGAAGCGCCGATTGGAGATCAAGCTCATTCATTCCATTGTCAGCATGAGCTGACAAGCCCGGTCTGAAAGCGGAAACAGCTTACCCTTTCCCTGTTTCTCTCTTTCGTGAACGGAGGCAGCACCTTGACAAAGAAAGCCCGCTGGGAGGCCAACGCCGCAGTATAAGGCAAACGGATACATGCCTGTTTGTGCCGAGCCATACGGCCGGTGCGCCATGACCTCGTGTCAAGTCCGCAGGACGGGACCTCAGCATGGGCCGGGGTTAGACTCCCGTGGAGCTGTGCCAGCAGCCGTCCGTTTTGCCTCTTTTATTGCTTATCAATTTGCAAACAATGAAAGGGGTCAATCTATGCAAGAAGATAGAACCTTTGAAAACAAATTCGCTCCGCCAGTACGGAGCGAAAAGAAAATCGGAAATACGACTTTCACCGTCAATTCGTTCTTCCTGGAACAAACAAAAGACGGTGTAGTTTCTAAAATAGAGCGGCTTATCAAGGATGATATCCGAAAAAAAGCTGCTGTAATTTGACCTCCATCGGCAGACAAACCCACCAAAGCGCGGTAGAATGAGGATAGAACTTCATACCGTGTTTGACTGCCAGATTGGAGGTTATTATGTTTCATCAGTCAAACACCGCTGCCGCGCTTCAATTCCCTTACAACGCTATGAGCGTCGAAGCTGTTACCGCTTTGTACTGCCGTTTATCGCGTGACGATGAATTGCAGGGCGACAGCAACAGTATCATCAACCAAAAGAAAATTTTACAGAAGTACGCTCTTGAACACGGGTACACCAATTTCCGCTTTTACATTGACGACGGCATTTCGGGGAACGACCTTCAATCGGCCTGGTTTCCAGGAAATGATTGCCGATGTGGAGGCAGGGATCGTCAAACGGGTCATCATCAAGATATGTCCCGTTTTGGTCGTGATTATCTGCAGGTGGGTATGTATACCGAGATCATGTTCCCGGAGCATGATGTTCACTTTATTGCCGTAAACGATGGGGTGGACAGCACCCAGGGCGACAATGAGTTTACTCCCTTCCGCAATATCATCAATGAGTGGTATGCGAAAGACACCAGCAAGAAAATCCGTGCCGTTATGAAGGTCAAAGGGAAACGCTGGGGAACATTTGACAACCAGTGCCCCCTACGGGTATATGAAGGACCCGGAGGACAGCAAACATTGGATACCTGACCGTGAGGCTGCCGATGTGGTCTATGAAATCGGGCTGTATGTTATGGATGGGTTTGGACCGTCCCAGATAGCACGAAAGCTGCGGGAACGGAAAATCCTCACGCCTGCCGCTTACTATGAAAGCAAAGGCATCCCTTGTAATGTAAAAAAGCAGGGTGATCCCTATGGCTGGGACAATACCACGATAGCAGGAATTATGGATCGCTGGCGTGAGTACCTGGGGCATACGGTGAACTTCAAGACCACAAAGAAGTCCTACAAGAGCAAAAAGACAATCAAAAATCCCGAAAGTGAATGGGTCATCTTTGAGAATACCCATGAACCTATCTGGACAGATGCCATTGCCGAGGCTGTAAAGCAGGCGCGGCAGTCACGGCGCCGTCCGACAAAGATGGGAGAAATGGGAATGTTCTCCGGCATGATGTACTGTGCTGATTGTGGCTCGATCCTATATCAATGCAGGGCAACCGGCTTCCGAAAGGATCAGGAATACTACATTTGCTCTGGGTATCGCAAAGGAAAACAGGTGTGCAGCACACCACATTCTATCCGAACGGTTATCCTGGAGGAATTGATCCTTCAAAATCTGCGGGAGATCGTGTCCTTCGCCAGAAGCCATGAAAACCGTTTCGTTCAAATGGTCATGGATATGGATGTAAAGGAACGCAATAAAGGTCTTGCCAAAAAGCGCAAGCTGCTGTCGGAAGGTGAGAAGCGTATTACAGAACTGGATATGATCTTCAAGCGGTTGTATGAGGACAACATCAGTGGTAAGCTGACAGACGAGCGTTTTCACAAGCTGTCCACCGATTATGAAGCGGAACAGGCTGGTTTGCAGGCACAGGCTGCAATGCTCCGTGAGGAAATCGAAGAAGTAGAAGGCAAAAGTGCCAATGTTGACAGGTTTCTGTCCGTTGTCCGCCAGTACACCGATATCCCGGAGCTGACACCTCGTATCCTGCATGAGTTCGTTGAGAAGATCATCATTCACGCAGCGACCGATCCCCATAGCAAAATCAACCGCAGACAAGAGGTAGATATCTACTACAAAGGTATCGGGATTTTGGAAATGTCCAAAGTATTTGATAGCAGGCAAAAGTGAGAAAGAAACGGCATAGCCGAAGCTATACCGTTTTCTCTCTCGCCTTAGAATGTTTTCTTAACTGGACACACCTAAAGATTTGCTCCCTTTATGTTACTCATATCTCAGCTTTACGTTTTCTGCATTGCACAGATCAACGTACTCCTTCGGCGGTTCGCAGTCGGTGATGAAGGCGGTCAGGTCCTTGAGGTGGCAGAACGTGACGATCGCTTCCTTGCCGATCTTGGACGAATCGACCATGCCGTAGATGTTATCCGCGCGGTGGACAACGGCACGCTTGATCTCGGCTTCAAGGAAGGTGGTATTGGTCATGCCTGCGGTCAGCGACACGCCGGTCGCGCCCATGAACGCCTTGTTAATACGCATGGAGGACAGCGCTTCGATCGCGGACAGGCCGACAAACGAATCCGTAGTCGGGCTGTAAATGCCGCCGAGCGAGATAATATTGAGGTTATCGTACTTGGAGGCCTCGCTCAGCGCACCGAGCGAGTGGGTAATGATCGTAATCCGCTTTTTGCCACGAGAAACCGCAGCAGACACAGGGTGGTCGTGCCGGAGTCGATAAAAATGGTATCACCGTCCGCGACCTCCTCGGCGGCCAGACGGCCGATGAGAGACTTGTCGATCTGGTTAAGACCCGAACGGATGGGCGTCGGCACGGCACCCGAGGGAACCGTAGCGGTCACGCCGCCGTATACCTTGGTGATGTGGCCGCGCTGCTCAAGCTCGTTCAGGTCGCGGCGGATGGTATTCTTGGACACGCCAAAAACCTCGCACAGCTCGTCAATGCTGACGGTCTCGCGCGAGATGACATATTGCTCTATCGAATTGAGACGGCTGACTTTCATATTCACAGCTCCCACTATATAATATATCCGCCCAGTAGTATCCGAATGTATCCATAATGTTTTCTTTAGTTTATCAAATTTGTAACCAGATGTCCACCGCTCCGAAGAATGGTAAAACGGCATGGATTTGGCGAAAAAGGTCGAAAATACATGAAAACCCTCGGTGAAGGACGATGAAAAGTAAGCGAAATCCGTAAAACCGCCTCTCGAAAATAATTTCTGGCAGTGAGCGGGGAGAGGAGCGGCAACCCGTCTTCGGGGGAAGAGATACGCAGATAAACGGCGGAAACAGGGCGGGATACCCCTTTTGAAAATATATTTTCACCGTTTGCAAGAGGTTTACCAACAAAATAAATACATATAACCAGCAGATAACCAACAAATTACCTAATTTTACTCGAAATAAATTGGATATTTTTTATAAGGCGTTTGAATGAAATTGGAATTTTGCGAACAAATGCAGGAATTTCGGTTGAAATTTCGGCGGTTTGGTGATACACTTGTATTCGTAAAACAGTGGCATTGTGCCGCTGTACGCTGGAACCTGTTCCGCGGAGAGAAAATTATATTTTGAATTAGGCAGGTGTATGCAATGCAGAAAGCAGAAAAGATGCAGGAGCTTCGTGTATTTGCTCAGGAAATCCGTGTGGAGACCCTGAAGACCGTCGGTTCGCTTGGCTTCGGCCACGTTCCGGGTGCAATGTCCGTTATTGATGCGCTGGCAGTTTTGTACGGCGAAGTAATGAAGGTTGATCCGAAGAACCCGCATTGGGAAGATCGTGACTGGTGCGTACTGTCCAAGGGCCACGCTGGTCCGGCTATGTACGCTACCCTCGGTCTGAAGGGTTTCTACCCGGTTGAGGACGCTTATACCCTCAATCAGCCGCACACCAACTTCCCGTCCCATACCGACCGTACCAAGACCCCCGGTGTTGACCTGACGACCGGTTCTCTCGGTCAGGGCATGTCCACCGCTACCGGTGCTGCTCTGGGCAACAAGCTCGACGGCCGCGACAGCCACGTATTCGTATTCGTTGGCGACGGCGAGTGCGATGAGGGCCAGGTTTGGGAGGCTGCTCAGTTCGCAGCTCACTACAAGCTGGACAACCTCGTTTGCTTCGTAGACGACAACAAGTACCAGCTCGACGGTGCTGTTGACAAGGTTATGAGCCACGGCAAGGGCATCGGTGCTAAGTTCGCAGCATTTGGCTGGAACGTTATCGAGCTGCAGGATGGCAATGACGTAGAGCAGATCTACGACGCTGTTCAGCTCGCTTACGACACCAAGGGCGTACCGACTTGCATCGTCCTGAACACCGTTAAGGGCCTGGGCGCCACCTTTGCTGAAGGCACTGGCGCGCACTCCTCTCAGCCGACTAAGGAGCAGTGGGATGAAGCCATTGCTGCTGCTGAGAAGAAGCTCGCTGAGATCAAGGCACAGTAAGGGAGGGTATTGAACATGAGCTTTACTTTGATTGGCAAGCACGAGAAGGACTCTCGTAACAACCGTGACGGTTACGTTACCGCTATGCTGGACCTGATGGAGAAGGACAGCAAGGTTATGCATGTTGACTGCGACCTCGAGAACTGCATCAATACCGGCAAGCTGGCTAAGGCTTTCCCGGAGCAGACCGTAAACGCAGGTATCGCAGAGGCTAACGCTATGGGCGTTGCTGCAGGTCTGGCTGCTACCGGCCGCACTGTATTCATGCACTCCTTCGGCTGCTTCGCTTCCCGCCGTGCATTTGACCAGGCATTCATGTCCGCAGCTTACGCTAAGCTGCCGGTACACGTTATCGGTTCCGACCCCGGCGTATGCGCTGCATACAACGGCGGTACCCCATGCCGTTCGAGGACTGCGCTCTGTACATGTCCGTACCGGAAGCAGTTGTTATCGACCCGGTTGACTTCGCTCAGATCAACTGCCTGACCAAGAAGCTGGCAGCATCCGGCAAGTTCTCCTACATGCGTATGATCCGTAAGGGCTTCACCACCGTTTACGGCGATGGCTCTGACTTCGAGATCGGCAAGGGCGTTACCCTGAAGGAAGGCAAGGACGTAGCTATCATCGCTTCCGGCATCATGGTAGACGAGGCACTGAAGGCTCAGGAGCAGCTGGCTGCTGAGGGTATCTCCGCTAAGGTTATCGATATGTTCACCTGGAAGCCGCTCGACGAGCAGCTCATCCTCGATTCTGCTGCTGAGTGCGGCGCTATCGTAACCGCTGAGAACCATCAGGTAAAGGTTGGTCTGGGTTCTGCTGTTGCTAACGTTTTTATCAAGAACAACCCGGTTCCGATGGAGATGGTAGGCGTTGAGGATCGCTTCGGCCAGGTAGGCGCTGAGTCCTTCCTGCGCGAGGAGTACGGTCTGACCGCTGCTCACATCGTAGAGGCTGCTAAGAAGGCTATCGCTCGCAAGAACGGCTAAGTTTTCCCGCAGATACGCGAAGTAAAATTGCATCGAAAAGCGTTCCGACGTATGTCGGAACGCTTTTTTGTTGTTACATTGCACAGAAGCAAACGCAGATTTTGCATGGTCTGGAAATAGACAATATCACCCAAATCTGCTACACTGTAAGCACAACAGTAAGAGGAGGAGGTGTACCACATGAAAAAACGGTACGCGGCAGGACTTGCACTGGCTCTTGTGGGGATTTTGAGCGTGTGCGGACAAACGGCGGCAGACAACACAATCAGCCTTACACCGGTGGAGGAAACGACCGCAGACCAGAGTGGCAGACTGATTGAGTATAATTTTCCGGCCACAGGAGCGAAGCCGAGGGCGTATTGTTTGGCTGTTATATATGGGATGGCAGCACATGGCAGAAAGATGAGGATGCCACGTTTGGGTTGCGTTGTTCGGCGACACTGGGCAGCGGCAGGGCACGATCAAATTCGAGCGTGACGGCGATGCGGCGAATGCGAACTATAAGATTGGAATGGATTCGCCACAGCTTGGCGGATATGCACAGGTTATGGATTCGCCCGAGAGAAACAGTCTGCCGATGGAGGGATTGACGGCAACTGTTGCTGCATGGGAGGAACCTGTCAATGGCTTGGCAGTCGACACGGAAATTCCGTTGCTCGTGCGTGTGTTCCGCACGGACGGTACGATCATTCCGGTATCTATTGATGCGTTTTCGGAACCGGAAAACAGCAAAGCCGTACAGAAAAAGTGTGTATGCGGAAGCGTACACTGTAATTTTCTGCTATGAAATGTAAATGCTGAAACGGAGGTGTACCACATGAAAAAAACGATACGCAGCAGGACTGGCACTGGCTCTTGTGGGGATTTTGAGCGGGTGCGGACAGGCAGAGACACAGCCGGCGGATAATACGATTTCCATCACGCCGGTGGAGCGGAAAACCGATGGACCGCAGATGGATATGGCGGTGAAGTACGATTTCGCCGGCAATCATGCGGATGTAAACGGAATGGAGTTCCGGCGTTACATCTGGGACGGCAGCGCATGGGAGAACGAGGGCGGGACGTTTACCGTTAATTTGGATAAAGTCGAAGAAAACGAGGGAACGATTCGGTTTCAGCCGGAGAGTGATGCACTCAATGCGGAATATATCGTTATCATTGATGCGCAGACACCGGAATCGGGAAATTCTATACAGTTTACGGAATCTCCTGCGCTGAGCGGTCTGCCGACGGAGTGGCTGACCTCGGCGGTGGCCATGCAGGAGGAAAAGATTGACGATCTGGCGCTCGATGTAGAGATTCCGCTGCTTGTACGCACATTCCGTACAGACGGAACACAGATTCTGGTGGCGATTGACGCGTTCGCTGACCCGGAAAACAGTTCGGCGGTCAAATACAGCAGCTATGCGGAGGCATATACTGTGAAATTTGTAAAGAACGATACTCTATAAAATGAATGCCCTGACCTCTCGTCAGGGCATTTTTTCTTTACGCCAACCGCGAATTTCACTATAATAGAGGGAGCAGAAAGGGGAGAGAACCATGTCCCAAACAGACAGCCCGCTGGGCACCGCGCCGGTCGGCAAGCTGGTTCTGCAGCTTGCCATACCGGCCATGCTGGCACAGTTTGTCAATATTCTATACAGCGTGGTCGATCGCATGTATGTCGGCCACATTGCGGGCGCGGGCGATGCGGCACTGGCGGGTGTCGGTGTGTGCGCGCCTGTGGTGACCATGATTACCGCCATCGGTGCGCTCATCGGCTTTGGCGGCGGACCGCTGATGAGCATCCGCATGGGGCGGCGCGACATGGACGGCGCCCGGCAGATCATCACGAACAGCTTCTACCTTTTGCTGGCGCTGAGCGTGCTGGCGACCGTGCCGCTGCTTATTTTCAAGCGGCAGATCCTGTTCACCTTCGGCTGCAGCGAGCTCCTGTGGGACTACGCGCAGGCGTACTTTACGACCTATGTTTCCGGCACAGTGTTCGCATTACTGAGCTACGGACTCAATCAAATTACAATGAGTCAGGGATTTTCGGGTACCGCAATGCGGTCGGTTATGCTCGGAGCGGCCGTAAATATCGCACTTGACCCGGTGTTCATTTTTGCGCTGCACATGGGCGTGCGCGGAGCCGCTCTTGCGACCGTACTGTCGCAGGCGTGCTCGACGGTGTATATCCTGCGTTTTCTGATGAGTGACAGAGCCGCCGTCCGTATTACCCGTCAGCCGGTCAATTTCGGCTGGATGCGCCGTATCGTGCAGGTCGGTCTGTCGCCTGCGCTCATCATCGCGCTGGATAACGTGCTGCTCATCTCCATCAACGTCATGCTGCGAAAATACGGCGGCGCAGACAGCGATATGCTCATCGCGTGTGCCGCCATCATGCAGAGCTTCATGCTCGTCATCACCATGCCGCTCGGCGGAATTACGGCGGGTACGCAGTCCGTTCTCGGCTATAACTACGGCGCGTGCGACGAAAAACGCGTCATGAAGGCGTTTCGGTGCATTGTGCTGCTGTGCCTCGTGTTCTGCGGTATCATGTTCCTGCTCGCGCAGACGGTCTCGGGCGCTTTTGTCAAAATCTTCACCAAAGACCCGGCGTATATTGATATGGCGGCGTATATGATCCGCACCTACTCGCTCGGCGTGCTCGGACTGACCATCCAGTACCCGTTTGTGGACGGCATGACCGGCATGGGTCTTGTCAAATGGGGACTGACGTTTTCCATGCTCCGCAAAGGCATTTTCCTCGTCAGCGTGTTCGTCCTGCCGCCGATTTTCGGGGCAACAGCCGTTATGTTTTCCGAGCCGCTGTCCGATGTCGTGTCGGCGGTGTTCTCCGGCTGCGCGGCCATGTTCCTCTTGCCGAAGCTGGTGGCGAAACAATGCTGCAAGTAGAGTGAAGAGTGGAGAGTTGAGAGTGAAGAGCATGAGAAGTTTAACCTTCTTCATGTTGTTGCATTACACATAAAATCTAAATCGTAGGGTGCGCCGAGATCATCGCACCCTACGGTGTACTTTTATGATAATATGAAAAACGGAGAAACACGATGAATCATTACGTTCATTCCCCATCCTCCATTCTCCATTCTCCATTCTCAATTACTTCCCGCTCTTTGTACAAACTACCCCTTTACGAACGCATTTCTACTCTGTATAATAAGGTAAGATAGAAAACTCTTTCCGTCGAACGGAACAAGAACGATAACGGAGGAACAGAACATGGACGTTAAGGAACGCGCACTGCAGGCACACGAAAAATGGGGCGGCAAGATTGAGGTCGTGGCCCGCTGTGAGGTAAACAGCAAGGACGATCTGTCGATCGCGTACACGCCGGGTGTTGCCGAGCCGTGCCTCAAGATCAAGGACGACCCGAGCCTGAGCTACAAGTATACCCGTCGTCATAATCTCGTGGCTGTCATCACGGATGGCACCGCGGTGCTCGGTCTGGGCGATATCGGTCCGATTGCCGGCATGCCGGTCATGGAGGGCAAGTGCGCGCTGTTCAAGGCGTTCGCTGACGTGGACGCGTTCCCGCTCTGTGTGGCTTCCAAGGATGTGGACGAGATCGTACGCACCATTCAGCTGATCTCCGGCTCGTTCGGCGGCATCAACCTCGAGGATATCGCGGCTCCGCGCTGCTTTGAGATCGAGCGCCGACTTAAAGAGGTCTGCGATATTCCGGTATTCCACGATGACCAGCACGGCACCGCTGTCTGCTGCGGTGCGGCTCTGCTCAACGCCTGCCGTCTGACCGGCCGCAAGGTGGATGAGATCAAGATGGTTGTCAACGGCTGCGGCGCAGCTGCTATTGCCGTTACCAAGTTCCTGATGTTCCTCGGCGTCAAGCACATTACGATGGTCGAGCGCTTCGGCATCGTCTGCGAGGGGGACGAGCGCCTGAATCCGGCACAGCAGGAGATGGCCAAGGTCACCAACCGCGAGCACATGACCGGCACGCTGGCCGATGCTGTCAAGGGTGCGGATGTATTCTTCGGCATGTCCGCTCCGCAGGTGCTTACTGCCGAGATGGTCTCCACCATGGCAAAGGACCCGATGGTATTCGCTATGGCAAATCCGGTGCCCGAGATCTGGCCGGAGGACGCAAAGAAGGGCGGCGCTGCCGTTGTCGGCACCGGCCGTTCGGACTACCCGAACCAGATCAACAACGTGCTTGCGTTCCCGGGCATTTTCCGCGGCGCACTCGATGTTCGCGCAAGCGACATCAACGAGGAGATGAAGCTCGCCGCGGCAAAGGCCATCGCCGCCTGCGTTTCCGATGAGGAGCTGAACGCGGAGTATATCATGCCGATGGCGTTCGACAAGAAGGTTATCCGTTCGGTAGCCGATGCCGTTGCACAGGCTGCCCGCGATTCCGGCGTGGCCCGTATTTGAGAAGTTGTTCTCACGATTCTTGAGCATCGTCGAGCCGAACAGACGAAAAGTTACAAATAAGCCAAAATCAGCCGTGCGGGAGCAATCTCGCACGGTTTTTGCACAAAAAGTGCGTGCACGCACACGCACAAGTTCGCGGATTGGCAAAAACAGCAAATTGCACAAGGATGCTTTTGTGAAAAAATGCGTTTGACATTTACAGTGCATAAGGGTAAAATAAGAATATCGAAATGTGTTTGTTCTGTGCAGACGCAGAGAGAAGATTATGGAGGGAATAACAATGTTAGATCCGAAGAAAGTAAGACTGGGTATCTGCCCGATCGGCTGGTCCAATGATGATATGTGGGATCTCGGCGACGAGAACACCTTCCAGCAGTGCATCTCTGAGATGAAGCTCGCTGGTTTTGATGGCTGCGAAGTAGGCCACAAGTACCCGGAGGACAAGACCGTCCTCAAGCACATGCTGGACGTTCGCAACATGACCATCGCTTCCAAGTGGTTCTCCTCTTTCCTGGTTGACAAGCCGTACGAAGAGGTAGAGGCTGAGTTCATCAAGGAGCTGGATTACCTGTCCTACGTTGGCGCTACCGCAATCAACGTATCCGAGCAGTCCGGTTCTATCCAGGGCCAGCTGGACACCCCGGTTCTGGACGACAAGAAGCGCGTTCTGACCGACGAGGAGTGGGATCGCTTCACCACCGGCCTGAACAAGCTGGGCAAGCTGTCCATGGAGAAGTACGGCATCCGCACCTGCTTCCATCATCACATGGGCACCGTATGCCAGACCGTTGAGGAGACTACCCGCCTGATGGAGAACACCGATCCGAAGTATGTATTCCTGTGCTTCGATACCGGCCACTTCACTTTCGCTGGCGAGGATCCGGTAAAGATGCTCGAGAAGTTTGCTGACCGTGTAGGCCACGTTCATCTGAAGAACATGCGTATGCCGCTGGTTGAGAAGGCTCGTGCTGAGCACTGGTCCTTCCTGGATGCAGTTCGCGCAGGCGCATTCACCGTACCGGGCGATCCGGACGGCTGCGTAGAGTTCGACGCTGTATTCGATCTGCTTGACAAGGCTGGCTACACCGGCTGGATCATGGTAGAGGCAGAGCAGGATCCGGCTAAGGCTAATCCGTTCGAGTACGCTAAGATGGGCCGTGAGTACATCACTGCACACACCGGTCTGGGCGGCGAGGTTGTTCTGAAGAAGTAATTCTTCGCATATCGCGCGATAAAACACGAAACCGAGGGCGTTTGCCCTCGGTTTTTGTTTTCCGGGAATCCGCAGTACAATCACTGTACATACAAAAAGCTGAAACAACTTTTTCTGCATGAGAGCAGCTCCTTCCTGCCGCAGACTGCGGGAAGGAAAAGAGGGTCTGACCGCTAATATGTAACTGTTCCTGCGTGCATTATAACATGCGGCAGCGAAACCCTTCAATAAAACCGCCTTTTAAGGCGGTTTTTTGTCTTAATACGGCAGTGCGAGGGGGCACGATGTGTTCCCCTGAAGGTATACGCCTGTCGAGAGTTTACCATCATCGCATCCGCCGGAAAGCCGCGTTCATTCCTAACTCCGGATTCCTGATTCCTGATTTACAATCTGCCTGTTATCAATAGAAATTGCCGCTATATAACACTATATAAATCGTTGCAAATTCTCCGAAAATAGGGTAGAATAGTAAACAGGAATAGAATAAGGAGTGTGGAGCATGGAAGCACAGAAATATAAGCGCGTACTGATCAAGATCAGCGGCGAGGCCCTTGCGGGAGACAAGCATTTTGGCCTGAACTTTGATGTCATCGGTCCGGTATGCGATGTGATCAAAAAATGCAACGAAGAGGGCTGCGAGATCGGCATTGTTGTCGGCGGCGGCAACTTCTGGCGGGGCGCCAAGAACGGTGGCGGCAAAATGGAGCGGACCCGCGCCGACCACATCGGTATGCTGGCAACCACCATCAACGCACTGGCTCTGCAGGATGCTCTGGAGCAGCGCGGCGTGGACGTTCGTGTACAGACCGCTATCGAGATGAACAAGATCGCTGAGCCGTACATCCGTTCCCGGGCGATCCGGCATTTGGAAAAAGGCCGTGTCGTTATCTTTGGCTGCGGCACCGGCTGCCCGTTCTTCTCGACCGACACCGCAGCGGTTCTGCGTGCGGCAGAGATCGGCGCGGACGTTATCCTGCTGGCAAAGAACGTAGACGGCGTGTACGATTCCGATCCGGCTGTCAACCCGGATGCCAAGAAGTACGACCACCTGAGTTACATGGACGTGCTCAATCAGGGCCTCGGCGTTATGGACTCCACCGCGACCTCGCTGTCCATGGATAACCATATCCCGATTCTGGTATTCGCGCTTTCCTACCCCGAAAATATTCACCGCGCTGTTAACGGCGAAAAGATCGGCACGATCGTTGAGGAGGTAAAATAATGAAGGAACAGATCAAGTCCCACGAGGCAAAAATGCAGAAAACGCTGGACGTGCTCTCCAAGGAGCTGGCAGCAGTCCGCGCAGGCCGCGCAAACCCGGCGGTTCTCGATAAGATCACCGTTGAGTATTACGGTGCACCGACCCCGCTGAATCAGGTTGCGGCAATCTCTACTCCCCGACCCGCGCACGCTGGCCATCCAGCCGTGGGACGGCTCGGTGCTCAAGGCCATCGAGAAGGCGATCCAGGTCTCCGACCTTGGCATCAACCCGCAGAACGACGGTAAGCAGATCCGTCTGAACTTCCCGCCGCTGACCGAGGAGCGCCGCAAGGAGCTGATCAAGGGCGTTTCCAAGACCGGTGAGGAGGCAAAGGTTGCGCTCCGCAACATCCGCCGCGATGCGCTCGACAAGTTCAAGGCCGCGCAGAAGAAGAGCGAGATCACCGAGGACGAGCTGCACGACGGCGAGGACAAGATGCAGAAGCTGACTGACAAGTACGTCAAGGAAGTTGATGCAATGGTCGCAAAGAAATCGAAGGAACTCGCAGAAGTTTAATCCAGGGGAAGTCCGCTGCCTGCAGCGGCATGAAATCGGATTTTCGCAGAAAATCCGTAAAAAGCGGGAGCATGTATCTCGCTTTTTACACAAAGGGAGCATAGCTGTGTGCCGCAAAGCGGCGCGCAGATGTGCTCGCAGGACGTATCCGAGCGTATGCTCGGTACGTTCCGATCGACCGAAAACGTGTTTTCGGTCGAGGAGCGAAGCGACATTGGGGGCGGCGGATTCGTCGCCCTTTTGCATGAAATTGGCAGGAAAACCTGCCGCAAGAGGGACAAACAGGGAGGAAACAGGTTGGGTCTGTTCACACGAAAAAGAAGGATAACGCGCCCGAAAACCGTCCGGTGCCGCGTCATATTGCGGTAATCATGGACGGCAACGGCCGCTGGGCCAAGAAACGCGGTCTGCCGCGCAAGGCCGGTCACAAGGTCGGCGCGGAGACGTTCCGCACCATTGCCACCTACTGCAAGGACATTGGCGTGCAGTATTTCACGGTCTATGCATTCTCTACCGAAAACTGGAAGCGTCCGCAGGATGAAGTCGATGCGCTGATGAACCTGTTCCGCTCCTATCTGAAGGAAGCGGCGGAAACCATGTTCGAGCGCGGCGTAGCCGTGCGCGTGCTGGGCGACCTGACTGTTCTGCCGGAGGATATCCGCGCGCAGATCGCGGAGGTGGACGAGATTGCCGATCGGCTTGGTCCGGACGCGGCAACAGCCTCGCTGTGCATCAACTACGGCGGCCGTGACGAGATCAAAAACGCCGTCCGTGCCATCGCGCAGCGGGTGAAAAACGGAGAGCTGGCACCTGAGGATATCACTGAGGATACCATCACCGCCAACCTGTACACTGCGCATATGCCCGATCCCGACCTCATCATCCGTCCTTCGGGCGAGATCCGCACGTCCAACTTCCTGCTGTGGCAGTCTGCCTACTCGGAGTACTACTTCACCGATGTGCTGTGGCCGGATTTCAAAACTACCGATCTGGATGCGGCAATCGACAATTTTAACAACAGAAACCGTCGTTTCGGCGGCGTATAATATCCAATTAGGGTGATAAACGTATGAAAGCAAGAGTATTGTTTGGCGTGTTCGGCTTTGCCTTTTGTGCTGCTGGCGCTGTATGTGTTCCCGCCGATCGTGCTGGAGCTTGTCGTGGCGGCGCTGTGCGTGTTCGCCACCTATGAGGTGCTCGGCTCGACAAAACTGGTGCGCAACCACTTGGAACTGCTGCTCGCAATGGCCGTCTCGCTGGGACTGGCTGTCGGTCATTTCAGCATCCTGCCGCTGCGGCTCGAGAGCGTGATGCAGGGGCCTGGTGCTGGTGCTGCTGTTCGGTTCGTTTGCGATTGAGCTGAAATATCACGACGTCATGAAGGCTTCGCAGGTTTCGTGGGCGTTTTTCGGCGGACTTGCCGTGCCGTACCTGCTGCTCAGCCTGCTGCGCATTTTCCAGATGCACTACCACCACGGTTCGTTCATCGTGCTGCTGCCGCTGCTTGCTGCCTGGGGCGCGGACACCTGCGCTCTGTTCTCGGGCATGCTGTTCGGCAAGCATAAGCTGGCGCCGGTCGTCAGCCCGAAAAAGACGGTAGAGGGTGCCGTCGGCGGCGTGGTCGGCGGTGCTGTCCTCGTGCTCATCGCGGCTGTGATTATGAACCGGACGCTTGACCTTGAAATGCCGCTCTGGTCGGCGGTCGTGCTCGGTGCAGTCGGCGCGGTGCTTGGCGAGATCGGCGACCTGTCGTTCTCGGTCATCAAGCGCCAGACCGGCATTAAGGATTACGGACATATTTTTCCGGGACATGGCGGTGTGCTGGACCGTTTCGACAGTGTGCTGTTCGTAGCGCCTTTCGCCGAATTACTGTTCCGTATTATCTGGTGATGTAAATTGAGAATGGAGAATGGAAAATGGAAAATGAATGTATCGCGCAGAGCGCGATGATTTAATTCCGCCCGCAGGGCGGTTCCATAATTCTCCATTCTCCATTTTCAATTCTCCATTATCCAAATCGTTTAACAGGAGAAAAATAATGAAGAAGATTGCGATTTTAGGTTCAACGGGTTCGATCGGCACGCAAACGGTCGATATTCTGCCTTCGATCGACGCCGAAGTCGTCGCATTGACGACCAACCGGCGCATAAACTTATTGGAGGAGCAGGCGCGTGCCCTGCATCCGAAAATGGTCTGCGCGATGGATGAAAACGCAGCAAAGGCGCTGAAAATCAAGCTGGCAGACACCGATATTACGGTTCTGACCGGCATGGACGGTCTGATCGCCTGTGCCGCGGAGAGCGGCGCGGACATCGTGGTAACGGCGGTTGTCGGCATGGTCGGGCTGCTGCCGACGATGGCGGCCATCAAGGCGGGCAAGGACATTGCGCTGGCGAACAAGGAGACGCTCGTGTGTGCGGGCGGTCTGGTGATGAGCGCCGCAAAGCAGTACGGCGTGCGCATCCTGCCGGTGGATTGCGAGCATTCGGCTATCTTCCAGTGCGTGCGGGCGGCAAACGGCAACCCGATCGACAAAATCCTGCTGACAGCCTCCGGCGGTCCGTTCTTCGGCAAAAAAATCGAGGAAATGCGCGGCATGACGCGCGAGCAGGCACTTGCACACCCGAACTGGAGCATGGGTGCAAAGATTACGATCGACTCCGCGACCATGATGAACAAGGGCCTGGAGCTGATCGAAGCCATGTGGCTGTATGATATGCCGCCGGAGGACCTCGAAATTGTCGTCCACCGCGAGAGCATCGTGCACTCGGCGGTGGAGTTTGCGGACGGAGCGGTCATCGCGCAGCTTGGTCTGCCGGATATGCGCCTGCCGATCCAGCTGGCGCTGACGTGGCCGCAGCGTGTGCCCTGCAAGGTACCGCGCATGTCGCTCGCGGAGGTCGCAAAGCTGACGTTCTATGCACCCGACTATGAGGCGTTTCCGGCGCTGAATCTGGCAAAGCACGCCGCCTCCCTCAAGGGCGACCGCGGCGCGGTACTCAACGGTGCAAATGAGGAGGCAGTCGGTCTGTTTTTGAACGATAAGATCGGTTTTACCGACATCGCAGAGCGCGTTGCATACGCACTCGATACCATTCCGTACAAGAAGGACATCATGCTGGACGACGTTCTGGCGGCGGACAAAGCCGCGCGCGAGATCGTGCTCGGCTGACCGAAAGGAGCTACGCTTTGCTGCAAATCATTCTGGCAATCCTCGCCTTCGGCGTGCTGGTCATCGTGCATGAGTTCGGACATTTCATCACCGCCAAACGCGGCGGTGTGCAGGTCAACGAATTCTGGATCGGCATGGGTCCGACCCTCCTCAAGCACGAGCATAAAGGCACGCTGTACTGCCTCAAGCTGCTGCCGTTCGGCGGCGCGTGCGTCATGGAGGGCGAGGACGGTGAAAGTGAAAACGAGCACGCCTTCGGCAAGGCGAAGCTGCCGCGCCGTATGCTCATCGTGTGTGCGGGTGCGCTGATGAATTTCCTCGTGGGATTCCTCATCGTGCTGGCGGTCATGCAGCCGAACGGCCCGAACGGCGGCTATATCGTCTCGACGATCGCTTCGGTTGACCCGGCCAGCACCGCAGCGGGCGACCTGAAGGCGGGCGACGAGATTCTCAAGATCGACGGCTACCACATCCTTGTGCGCAGCGATTTTGAGACCGCGCTCAGCCGCAGCGGCTCGGCAACGCATGAGGTTACCGTGCGCCGAGAGGGTGAAAAGGTAACGCTGCCGTCCGTCAAGCTGGAGGCGACAGTCACCGATGCAAACGGCAACAAGCGCATCGGCATCACCTTTGCGGAGCTGCCCGACAGCCTTGGCATGCATCTCAGTATGAGCGTGCGCACCGCCGTCAACTACGCGCGGCTCGTCTGGTCGAGCATGGGCATGCTCGTCAGCGGACAGGTCGGCGTGGATCAGCTTGCCGGTCCGGTCGGCATGGCCGAGGTCATGGCGGATACCGCCAAGTACAGCATGATCTCGTTCTTCCAGCTTGTGGCATTTATCTCGATCAACCTCGGCGTGATGAATCTGCTGCCGCTGCCGGCGCTCGACGGCGGACGGCTCGTGTTCCTCATCATCGAGGGCATTCGCCGCAAGCCAGTGCCGCCCAAGTATGAGGGCTATGTGCACGCGGCAGGACTCATGCTGCTGCTTATGCTGATGGTGTATGTGACAGGGCAGGACGTACTGCGCATTTTTATGCGCAGTAATTGAGAATGGAAAATTGAGAATTGAGAATTGTGGAGCCGCCCGAAGGGCAAAATTAAATAACGGCGCTGTGCGCCGCACATTCATTTTCCATTTTCCATTCTCCATTTTCAATTAGTGAGAGAGGTAGAGGTATGAAAAAGACCAAACAGATAAAGATTCGTGACGTATTGGTTGGCGGCGGCGCCCCCATCGCGGTGCAGTCCATGACCAACACGGATACGCGCGACGCGAAGGCTACTCTGGCGCAGATTCGCGCACTGGCGGACGCGGGCTGCGACATTGTTCGCTGTGCCGTGCCGGATATGCAGGCGGCGGAGGCGCTGCGCGAAATCTGCGCGAACTCGCCGCTGCCGGTGGTGGCGGACATCCACTTTGACTACCGTCTCGCGCTGGCGGCGATCGAGTCCGGCGTGGACAAGATTCGCTTGAATCCGGGTAACATCGGCGGCGCAGACCGTGTACAGGCGGTTGTGAAGGCGGCAAAGGCACGCCATCTGCCGATTCGCATCGGCGTAAACTCCGGCTCGGTGGAGAAGCACATCCTCGAGAAATTCGGCGGCCCGACACCGGAAGCGATGGTCGAGAGCGCGCTGTACCATGTTGGTCTGCTGAACGACTGCGATTTTGACGACATCTGCATTTCTATCAAGTCGTCCTCGGTGCCGAACACCATGCAGGCGTACCTGCTGGCGAGTGAAAAGACCGATTATCCGTTGCACCTCGGCGTTACCGAGGCGGGCACCGAGTACATGGGCACGATCAAGTCGGCTGCCGGCATCGGCGGTCTGCTGGCGCTCGGCGTGGGCGACACCATCCGCGTGAGCCTGACCGATGATCCGGTCAAGGAGGTCTACGCGGCAAAGGCGATTCTCAAGGCTGTCGGCAGAGCGGAAGAGGGCATCAACGTGGTTTCCTGCCCGACCTGCGGACGCACGCGCATCAACCTCATCGACATTGCCAAAGAGGTTGAGCAGCGCTGCCAGAGCATTCGCGGCAAGAAGATGAAGGTAGCCGTTATGGGCTGCGTGGTAAACGGTCCCGGCGAAGCGCGTGAAGCCGATCTCGGCATTGCGGGCGGCGACGGCGTGGGCCTGATCTTCCGCCGCGGCGAGATCATCAAAAAGGTGCCGCAGGAGCAGCTGGTGGACGCGTTGATGGATGAAATCGCACAGTACGAAGGAGAATAATCGTGGCTGGAAAGCTGATTGATATTTTTCAAAACTGCAAATGTAAAGAGGAGAAGCACCTTGCCGCAGGCGAGGTGCGTTCTCTGGCATTTGGGGATAATAACACGGTGATGGTGGTCGAGCTTGGACTGCACGAGGTTGTCAGCCGCAAGGTGATCGCCAGGGCGGAAAAGCAGATCGCGGATACCTACGGCCTCGACCGCGTGATGATCGAGCCGCGCTACAACATGCCGGGTGAGCTGTCGAACGAGTACATCAAGTCGCTGTATGACGACATGGCGTACCGCATGCCGTCGGCCAAGGGGGCTGCTCGACCACCGCAAGTGGGCGTTCACGGACGGTGCGCTCCAGATACCGATGGACGAGGTGAGTGAAAAGCATTTCGCAAACGCACTGCGGCATCTGGAGGCGCGTATTCAGCGGGAGCTGGGCCGCAGCTGTCCGGTGCACGCGGTCCGCGCGGATGCACAGGATTTTGCACCCGCACCCGAGCAGGAGGAGAGCCGCGAGGAAATTCTGCACAAGGCTGTGGAGCAAGCAGCGGCAGCCGCAGCGGAAACGCCAGCCGAAAAAAAGCCGCGTCCGGCGCCGCAGCAGCACACAGGCTATCAGCGCCCGCGCACGGAAAAGGTGCGCGAGGACGACCTCATCTTCGGCAAGCTGATTCAGGACCCCATTGTTTCGGTCAACGAGGCGATTGCCGCCTATGATATGGTGACGATTCAGGGCGAGGTGTTCTTCACCGACAACAAGGACATCCACAGCAAGAAAACCGGCAAGGATTACGTCAAGATTGCGTTTGACATGACCGACCGCACCAATTCCGTGCGCGTTTCCAAGTTCCTTGCGGCGGACAAGGCGGGCGATACGGCATCTAAAATCAAGAAGGGTCTGTACTGCACCGTGCAGGGCAAGATGGTGTATGACACCTTTGCTAAGGAGATGGTGCTCGAGCCGACCGGCATCGTCAAGGCGAAAAAGCCGGAGCGACGCGACACCTACGAGGGCATGAAGCGCGTGGAGCTGCATCTGCACACCAACATGAGCGCGATGGACGGCATGAGCAGCACCGCGTCTCTGCTGTGCCGCGCCGCCAAGTGGGGGACACCGCGCGATGGCGATCACCGACCACGGTGTGGCGCAGGCGTTCCCCGAAGCGCTGCACGCGCAGGAGGGCAAGCAGAAGGACACCATCGGTGACATGAAGATTATTTATGGCATCGAGGCGTACTACATCAACGACGAGAACAGCATTTCGGTCGTGCGCGGCAGGAGCGCCGAGCCGCTTGACGGCACGTTCATCGTGTTCGACCTTGAGACCACCGGACTCAATCCGGCGAGCGAGGAAATTACCGAGATTGCTGCTGTGCGCGTTGTGGAGGGCGAGATTCGCGACTCCTTCCAGACCTATGTCAACCCGCACAAGCCGATTCCGGCGGAAATCACGGAGCTGACCGGCATTTCGGACGAGACGGTAGCGGACGCGCCCGACCTCGACAAAGCCGTGCCGGAATTCCTCGCATGGGCAGGCGAGGGACAGTACCCGCTCGTGGCGCACAACGCAGGCTTCGATATGGGCTTCCTGCGGACGGCCTGCCAGAGACTGGGTATCGAGCGGGAGTTTACAAGCATTGATACCCTCGAGATGAGCCGCCTGATGCTGCCGCACATGCACAAGTTCAAGCTGAACATTCTGGCGAAGGAGCTGCAGGTCGGCCCGTTCGAGCACCACCGCGCGAGCGAGGATGCCGCCGTGCTCGGCCGCATTTACGTCAAGCTGCTGAAAAGGCTCAGGGAGGAGATGCACGCGGTTACGACTGCGGATATCAATCCGGTGCTGGCGGCGACGACCGACCGCAAGAACAAGCTGAAAAACCTGCCGCGCTATCACTTTATCATTCTGGTGAAGAACCAGGCGGGACTGCGCAACCTGTATCAGCTGATTTCCAAGAGCTTTCTGGAATATTACAACAAGCGTCCCATTATGCCGCGCAGCGAACTCATCCGTCACCGTGAGGGACTGATTTTCGGTTCCGCGTGTGAGGCGGGCGAGGTATTCCGCGCATTGACCAAGGGCGAGCCGTGGGAGGAGATCAAGCGGCTGGCGTCGTTCTACGACTATCTTGAGATACAGCCGATCGGCAACAACAACTTCATGATCGCAAAGGGCATGGCGAAGGACGAGGAGCATCTGCGCGACTGGAACCGCGATATTCTCCGCCTGGCGGATGAATTGGGAAAACCGTGCTGCGCCACCGGTGATGTACACTTCCTCGAACCCGAGGATGAGGCGTTCCGCCGTATCCTGATGGCGGGTCAGGGCTTCTCCGATGCGGACAATCAGGCGCCGCTGTACTTTAAGAGCACGGATGAAATGCTGAAGGAATTTTCCTATCTCGGGAGGACCGGGCGTATGAGGTGGTCGTGAAGAACACCAACATGATCGCCGACATGTGTGACGTGATTCGTCCGGTGCCGAGGGAAAACTACCCGCCGCACATCGACGGCTGTGAGGACGACCTGCGCAACATGTGCTACGAAAAGGCCAAGCGTATCTACGGCGATCCGCTGCCCGAGCCGGTGCAGGCGCGGCTTGACCGTGAGCTTGGCTCCATCATCGGCAACGGCTACGCGGTTATGTACATCATCGCGCAGAAGCTGGTTACCAAGTCCCTTGCGGACGGCTATCTGGTCGGCTCGCGTGGTTCGGTCGGCTCGTCGCTCGCGGCGTTCATGTCGGATATCACCGAGGTAAATTCGCTCGCCCCGCACTATCTGTGCCCGGACGACAAATATCTCGAGTGGCACGAGGAATACTCGTGCGGTGTCGATCTGCCCGATAAGATCTGCCCGAAATGCGGCAAGCCGCTCACCAAACAGGGCTTCAACATTCCGTTCGAGACCTTCCTCGGCTTCGAGGGCGACAAGGTGCCCGATATTGACCTGAATTTCGCGGGTGAGTACCAGTCGCGTATTCACTGGTACACCGGCGAGATCTTCGGACACGACCATGTGTTCCGAGCGGGCACCATCGGCACGGTTGCTGAGAAAACGGCGTTCGGCTACGTCAAAAGTACATGGAGGAGCGCGGCATCGAGTGCTCCCGTGCGGAGGAAAACCGCCTGGCGGCGGGCTGCACCGGTGTGCGCCGTACCTCGGGTCAGCACCCGGGCGGCGTTGTCGTTGTGCCCAAGGAGATTGAGATCTACGACGTCTGTCCGATTCAGCATCCGGCAGACGACCCGGATTCCGAAATCATCACCACCCATTTCGAGTATCACTCCATTGACGCGAACCTCTTGAAGCTCGACGAGCTGGGACACGATGATCCGACCATTATCAAGCATCTGGAGAACCTCACCGGCGTGAACGCGCAGGAGATTCCGCTCGATGACCCGGAGACCATGAGCCTGTTCCACTCGTGCAAGGCGCTTAAGTACAAGGGCGAAAACCCGGATACCGACCCGATCCTCGGTGACCTCGGCTGTGTGGCGGTGCCCGAGTTCGGCACCAAGTTCGTGCGCGGCATGGTAAAGGAGACGCACCCGTCCACGTTCGCGGAGCTGGTTTCGATTTCCGGTCTGTCGCACGGCACGGATGTTTGGCTCGGCAATGCCGCCGAGCTGGTCCGCAAGGGCATTCCGCTGTCCGGCTGTATCTGCTGCCGAGACGATATTATGAACTACCTGATCCTGCAGGGCGTCAAGCCCAAGCTGTCGTTCAAGACGATGGAGTCCGTCCGAAAGGGCAAGGGACTGACCGAGGAAATGGAAGCCGCCATGAACGAGCAGCATGTGCCCGAATGGTACATCGACTCGTGCAAGAAGATCAAGTATATGTTCCCGAAGGCGCACGCGGTCGCGTATGTCATGATGGCGTTCCGTATCGCGTGGTTCAAGGTGCACCGTCCGCTCGCGTTCTATTCGGCGTTCTTCTCCATCCGCGCGAAAGGCTTTGATGCGTCCTGTATGATCAAGGGCGATAAGGTTTGTCTGGACAAGATGACCGAGCTGCGCGGCAAGGAGCGCGATAAGACCATCTCCGCGGCAGAAAAGGATATGATGACGACCCTTGAGGTCTGCCACGAGTTTTACCGGCGCGGATTTACGTTTGAGCCGATGGACGTTTACAAATCGGACGCAACGCGCTTTCTCGTGACGGAAACCGGTTTGATTCCGCCGTTTACATCCATGCCGGGCATCGGTGAGCAGGCCGCGCTCAGCATCGTGGAGGAGAGAAAAACGGTAAGTTCCTCTCGGCGGAAGAACTGATCGTCCGGTGCCCGAAGGCGTCCAAGGCGGTCGTCGAGCTGCTCGAGCAGATCGGCGCGCTTGGTTCCATGCCGAAAACAACGCAGATGACCCTCTTTTAGAAAGGTGTGACGATTGTGGCAAAGTACGAAAAGCATCTGACGGGAAATTTTGACGAGCTGCTGGAGCTTGTAACGGACGGCGTGCTGAACGGCAGCATGTCTGCGTCCTACGAGAACGGCTCGGATTGGACAAACGGCACGGTCCGCTGCGCGGTGCGCGTGTTCGAGCGTTACAGCTACATGGGCGGCAACCGCGTCAGCATGAATGTCACTCTGGTCGGCAACGACCGCGACCTGTTTTTCTCCGCCATCACTTCGGGCGGCAGTTCGGCCGTGTTCTTCAAGCTCAACACCCTCGGCGAGGAGAGCTTTCTGGAAAAGCTGGTACCGATTGTGGAGAACTATAAAAAGAGAGTAGAGTGAGGAGTTGAGAGTGTGAAGAGATGGGAGGAAGCGGGAGGGCGGAGAGAAAAAAGCCGCCTCTGCTTCATCTCCGCTCTTCACTCTTTTTTTCACTCGAAAACGGGAGTTCGAAGCGGAAAAGGCTGCCCCTCCGCTCTCTAAAAAGGGTCTTGACAGTATATAGGGAACTATGGTATGATTTCATCATGATAAAGTGATAAAGGAGCAGCGGAGCCATGAACCGTTTTCGTATTTCCACCCCGGAGGGAACCCGGGATTTACTGTTTTCCTCGTGCCGTGCGCTGCGGCAGACGGAAAATGCTGTGCGCGACGCGCTGGAGGAGCGCGGCTACAGCGAGATCATCACCCCGGCGGTTGAGTATTTTGATGTATTTGCACAGGCAAACCCCGAGCTGGATCAGGATCAGATGCTGAAGATCATCGACAAGTCCGGCCGCATTTGCGTGGCGCGTCCGGATAACACCACGCCGATCGCGCGTATTGCAGCCACCCGACTGGATGACGCGGCGCTGCCGGTCCGCCTGTATTACAGCCAGAAGGTGTTCCGTTCGGTGTCCGGCGATCACGGCCACAAGGGCGAGTTTTTGCAGGTCGGCGCGGAGTTCATCGGCGCGGACGGTCTGGAGGCCGACAAGGACATTCTCACGGCTGCGTTTGCCGCACTCAGCAAGACCGGCGCGGACAACTTCCGCGTAGAGCTTGGTCACGCTGAGATCTACAAGGCGCTGATGGATGAGCTTGGCGCGGATGCACAGTCCGCCGAGGGCATCCGCCGCCTGATCGAAAACAAGTCGTTTGCCGCGCTCGGTGACGCACTTGAGCCGTTTAAGGGCAAGCCCGCCGCAAAGGCGCTCAGCGCTATGCCGAACCTGTTCGGCGGCATCGAGGTGCTCGACGAGGTCGAGTCGCTCACCGGCAACGTGCGCGTGCTCGGCGCGACCGCTTATCTGCGCCGACTGTATCAGGCACTGGATGAGGCAGGCTACGGCGACCGCATCATGATCGACCTCGGCCTTGTTCACGAGATGGATTACTACACCGGCATCATGTTCCGCGGCTATATCGGCGGTGCGGGCGCGGCCATCCTCTCGGGCGGCCGTTACAACGCCCTGTGCGCCAAGTTCGGCAAGGATATGCCTGCCGGCGGCTTCGGCATTGACGTGGAGAGCGTTGCCGACAGCCTTGCAGGCGCGAGCCGTCCGGAGGTCGCAACCCGCCGGGATACCGTGCGTATCGCACTGACCAAGGGCCGTCTGAGAAGAAAACGCTCGCGCTGCTCAAGGCCGCAGGCTACGATATCTCCGAGCTGGAGGCCGGAACGCGCAAGCTCATCTTCACCCTGCCGGACAGCGGCGTGGAGATCGTGCTGAGCAAGGCCGCGGACGTAATCACCTACGTTGAGCACGGCGTGTGCGACATGGGCGTGGTCGGCAAGGATACCATCATGGAAAAGGGCGGCAGCTTCTACGAAATGGTAGATCTCGGCTTCGGCAAATGCCGCTTCGCCCTCGCTACCAAGAAGGGCAAGGACGTGTACGGCGGCTATAAGACCCCGGTTATCGCTACCAAGTATCCGGCGGTCACCAAGGCCTTTTTCAATAAGAAGAATATGGACGTTGAGACCATCAAGATCGAAGGCTCGGTCGAGCTGGCGCCGCTGCTCGAGCTGGCGGACGGCATTGTGGATATCGTGGAGACCGGCACGACGCTCAAGGAGAACGGCCTCGAGGTCGTTGAGAATGTAGCGCCCATCTCGGCAAGAGTTATCGTCAATCTCGCCAGCGCGAAGATGAAGAAGGCAGCGATTCAGAAGGTTATTGCAGAACTGGAAAGTGGCTTGGAGAAGTAAGCCAATATATATATATATATATATAACATAAATCATATCCATAGGGCGGGGTGCCCTACGGAATATTTATACCAATGCCGGTGGACGAAAACGGTTGACACAAAGGGGAATACCACAATGTTTATGAAAACAGTCCTCGCGGACGGACAGGCAGAGCAGCAGGTCATCCGCGAAATGAAGGCCCGTGCGGCTGGTGCGCGCGGCGATATTGAGCAGATTGTCCGCGGTGTGATGGCGGACGTACAGCAGCGCGGCTGGGATGCGGTCGTGGAGTACGCCGAGCGGTTTGACGGCAAGGCGCCGTACATTGTCGAGCCGAAGGTGCTTGACGATGCGTACAACGCCTGCGACCCGAAGCTGATCGCGGCGCTGGAAAAGGCGGCGGCGAACATCCGCGACTACCACGAGCAGATGCTCGTCAAAACGTGGAGTGGAACCGCTCGGGGGGCGAAACGCTCGGTCAGACCGTGCGCGGACTTTCGCGCGTCGGCATTTATGTGCCGGGCGGCACGGCAGCGTATCCGTCAAGCGTGCTGATGAACGCCATTCCGGCCAAGGTTGCCGGTGTCGGTGAGCTGATCATGGTCACGCCGCCGACCGAAAACATGTCCAACGAAGTGCTTGCGGCGGCGAAGATCGCCGGTGTAGATACCGTTATTGCCATCGGCGGCACGCAGGCGATTGCCGCGCTGACCTACGGCGCGGGCTTTATCCCGCAGGTGGACAAGATCGTTGGCCCGGGCAATGCCTTTGTCGCGGCGGCGAAAAAGCTGGCGTTCGGCACGGTCGATATCGACATGATCGCAGGCCCGTCCGAGGTGCTGGTCATTGCCGATCACACCGCCAACCCGACCTATGTTGCCGCCGACCTGCTTAGTCAGGCCGAGCACGACAAGCTGGCTTCCGCCGTCCTGCTGACCGATTCCATGGCGCAGGCGCAGGCGATTTCGTGCGAGATGGAGCGGCAGGCAAAGCTCCTCCCGCGCTGGGACATCATCAAGGAGAGCGTGGCGAACTACGGCTGCGCCATCGTGTTTGACGACCTGAAGGACGCCTGCAGGATGGCTGATGTGGTCGCACCCGAGCATCTGGAGGTCGTAAACCGCCGCTCCGCGTGAGCTGCTGCCGTACCTGCACAACGCAGGCGCGATCTTCCTCGGTCAGTATGCGCCGGAGCCGCTTGGTGACTACATGGCAGGCCCGTGTCACGTTCTGCCGACCTCGGGCACGGCGCGTTTCTTCTCGCCGCTGTCCACGGACACGTTTTTGAAGAAAACCAGCGTGATCGAGTACACACGCGATGCGCTCGAAAGCTACGCACAGGATATTATCGCGCTCGCGCAGAGCGAGCACTTGGACGCGCACGCAAACTCTATCGCGGTGCGCTTTGCGGAGGAAAACGACAATGAGAACCGCTGAAATCAAACGAAAGACCAAAGGAAACCGACATTTCGCTCAAGCTGACGCTCGAGGGCGGCGAACGCAAGATCGACACCGGCATCGGCTTTTTCGATCATATGCTCAACAGCTTTTGCCGTGCATTCCGGCTTTGGTCTCACGCTCACCTGCAAGGGCGACCTCGAGGTGGACGGTCACCATTCGGTCGAGGACTGCGGCATTGCGCTCGGTCAGGCACTGGCGCAGTGCGTCGGTGACAAGGCGGGTATCGCGCGTTTCGGACAGGCGTTCGTGCCGATGGACGAGGCGCTCGGTTTCTGCGCGCTGGATATCTCCGGCCGCCCGTACCTCGTGTTCGACGCACCCATGCCGCAGCCGATGTGCGGTCAGTACGACACCTGCCTGACGGTCGAGTTCATGCGTGCGCTGGCGGTACACGCCGGACTGACGCTGCACCTCAAGTGCGAGTACGGCGAGAACGCGCACCATATCACAGAGGCGCTGTTCAAGGCGCTTGCACGCGCGCTCAAGCAGGCCGTTGCGGTTACCGGCGGCGGTGTTCTTAGCGCGAAGGGCGTTCTCTAACGGTTTGCTGTAATGGAGAATGTAAAATGGAGAATGGAGAATGAATGAGTCCGCGCAAAGCGCGGTAATTCAATAATCGCGCATTGCGCGATACCGCAATTTTCCATTTTCCATTTTCAATTCTCAATTATTGAAAAGGATTAGCGATGAGTTATATTGCAATCGTAGATTATGGCGCAGGCAATCTGATGAGCGTACACAACACGCTCGATTACCTGGGTTATGAAAATAAAATCGCGGCTTCGGCGGACGTGATCGAGAACGCGGCGGGCGTTATCCTGCCCGGTGTCGGCGCGTTTCCGGATGCGATGGCGGCTGTGACCGACTCCGGTTTGACGGAGGCGGTGCTGAAGGCTGCAAAGGAAAAGCCGTTCCTCGGTATTTGCCTCGGCATGCAGATGCTGTTCGAGGAATCGGACGAGGTGCGTCCGTGCAAGGGTCTGGGATTGCTCCCGGGCCGCATCGAGCGCATCGAAACCGAGCTCAAGCTGCCGCAGATCGGCTGGAACGCGCTGGACATCCTGCGCCCGAACGCCATGACCGAGGGACTGGAAAACGGCTGTTATGTGTATTTCGTGCACAGCTTCATGGCGCATCCGGCGGATGAGAACGACCTTGCCGCCGTGACGGATTACGGCACGCGCGTGCCTGCCATGGTGGCGCGAGGGAACCTGTTCGGCTGCCAGTTTCACCCAGAAAAGAGCGGTGAAGTGGGACTTGCGATGCTTCACAACTTTGCAAAACTGACGGAGGTGGGAAAATGAGAGTTATCCCCGCGATTGATTTGAAAGACGGTCAGTGCGTGCGCCTGCAGAAAGGCGACTACGGCACTGCACATAAAGTAGCAGAAAACCCGGTCGAGACCGCACAGCGGTTCCTTGATGCCGGTGCAGACCTTGTACACATGGTGGACCTTGATGCCGCGAAGGACGGCTCGCACGCGAACTACGGCGTGGTGGAGCAGGTCATCCGCGAGACCGGCGCGACCGTGGAGCTTGGCGGCGGCATTCGCTCCATGCAGGATGTGGAGACCGTGCTTGCACTGGGCGTTTCGCGCGTTATCATCGGCTCGGCGGCTGTCCGCGACCCGGAATTCGTAGCCGAGGCGGTAAAAAAGTACGGCGACAAGATCGTTGTCGGCATCGACGCCAAGAGCGAGACCGTCCGCACGGACGGCTGGCTGGGCGACAGCGGCGAGAACTACATCGCGTTCGCAGAGCGCATGGAGTCCATCGGCGTACGCCACATCATCTTCACCGACATTGACAAGGACGGCATGCTCGCAGGCCCGAACTTTGACCAGCTGGCGGCGCTGCGCGCCTCGGTCTCCTGCGAGATCATCGCGTCCGGCGGCGTGTCCACCCTCGAGGATATCGCCGGCCTGAAAAAGCTCGGCATCGACGGTGCTATCGCGGGCAAGGCGGTGTATACCGGCACCCTCGATTTGGCAAAGGCCATCAGCGAAGCGAAATAATAATTGAGAATTGAAAATGGAGAATTGAGAATTAAGGAACGGTGCGAAGCACCGCATTAAATTCCGCGCTTTGCGCGGCACTTCGTCGCAGCGCGGATGGAACTCGCGCAAGGATAGCTCGTCGCAGCGCGGATGGAACTCGCGCAAGGATAGCGACATTTTCCATTATCCATTCTCCATTCCAATGCGAACGGGTGAGCAAAAAGTGTTAGCAAAACGCATCATCCCTGTCTGGACGTAAAGGACGGGCGCGTGGTAAAGGGCGTGAACTTTGTCGGGCTGCGCGACGCAGGCGACCCGGTCGAGCTGGCAAAGTTCTACTCGCAGGAGGGCGCGGACGAGATCGTGTTTCTCGACATCACCGCCACGAGCGATAACCGCGACACCATTGCCGACGTTGTGCGCCGCACCTGCCGTGAGGTATTCGTGCCGGTCACGGTCGGCGGCGGCATCCGCACCGTGGACGATTTCCGCGAGATTTTACGCGCCGGTGCAGATAAAATTTCCATCAATTCCTCGGCGGTCAAGAATCCCGATCTGGTGAATGCCGCTGCGGAGAAATACGGCAGCCAGTGCGTGGTCGTTGCCATCGACGCGCGTGCAAACGCCGAAATGCCGTCCGGCTTTGAGGTTTACGTTGCAGGCGGGCGCACCCCGACCGGCAGGACGCGGTCGCGTGGGCGAAAAGAGGTTTACGAGCGCGGCGCGGGCGAGATCCTGCTGACCTCGATGGACAAGGACGGCACCAAGTCCGGCTTTGACCTAAAGCTGACCAAGGCAGTTGTGGAGGTGGTCGGCATTCCGGTCATCGCGTCCGGCGGCTGTGGCTCGCTCGAGCATTTCTCCGAGGTGTTCGAGAAAACCGGCTGCGATGCCGCACTGGCAGCCAGTCTGTTTCATTATCGGGAGCTGACGGTCGGAGAAGTGAAAAAGAACATTTGCAGGAGCATAACATTCCTGTAAGACGGTGAAGTAATTGAGAATTGAAAATGGAGAATTGAGAATTAAGGAACGGTGCGAAGCACCGCATTAAATCCGCGCTTTTGCGCGGCACTTCGTCGCAGCGCGGACGGAACTCGCGCAAGGATAGCGACATTTTCAATTTTCCATTCTCCATTAAAAGGTGAATACAATGGAATTATCTAAATTTTTCAAAAGGCTCCTCTGGTGCCGATTATCTGCCAGGATGAGCGAAACGGCGAAGTCCTGATGCTCGGCTACGCGAACGAGGAGGCCCTGCAGCTGACGATGGACACCGGCACGGCGTGGTTTTTCTCGCGCTCGCGCCAGAAGCTGTGGAACAAGGGCGAGACCTCGGGCAATTTTATCTTTGTCAGCAAGATTCTGTCCGACTGCGACGATGACACGCTCATCTATGTCGGTACGCCCAAGGGTCCGGTCTGCCACACCGGACACCGCACCTGCTTTTTCACCACGCTGTGGGAGAAGCCGGAAGAAAAGTAAAAAGGAGAGCAGTATTATGAATTCGTTTGAGCAAATGGAAGCCGTTATCGCGCAGCGCCGTGCCGAAGCCGCAGGAAGGCTCATACACCTGCTATCTGTTCGAGAAGGGCATTGACAAGATTCTCAAGAAGGTCGGTGAGGAGTGCGCCGAGACCATCATTGCAGCCAAGAACGGCGACAAGGCCGAGCTGGTCGGTGAGATCAACGACGTATTCTACCACATGATGGTAATGATGAACGAGTGCGGCGTGACCATGGAGGATGTCTGCAAAGGAAATGGACATCCGCGCCCAGAAAATCGGCAACCTGAAGAAATTCCACGTTTCCGACCACAATACCTGATTTTTATTCCACAAATATATACAGGTGCTATTTTGTGCTTATCGCGCGTTAGCGCGCATGAAATAGCATTTGCATGCAAATGCCAAAAATCCGGGAGCATGTATCACGGATTTTTGACTTCTGGAGGAGAAAGTTTCGACCACCGGGAGGAACTTTCGTACGACTTTGGAACGGCCCACGGTCCGTTCCTCTTGTCGGCGAAACTGTAGTTTCGCGACAGCTAAAGCCCCTGTGCATATTTTGCACAGGGTTTGTTGTATTGTTGGCGGGAATATGATATGATGATACAAATACTTGAACAGAGGTGAAACTCATGCGCAGAAAAAGACAGAGAAATCACCGGCCGAGAGAACATCGAGCCGATCCTGCAGGCCTGCAAGGTCTGCCGCGTCGCCATGACCGGCACGGACGGCTGGCCGTACGTCATTCCGATGAACTTTGGCTACACCTGGGATGAGGACGGACTGACGCTCTACTTTCACGGCGGCGTGAAGGGCAAGAAGATTGATTCGCTGAGGGCCGACCCGCGTATCTGCTTTGAGCTGGACTGCGAGGAGGGTCTGACCGGCGAGGGCGACTTGGCCTGCCGGTACAGCTATGCATTCTCGTCCATCGTGGGGTACGGCAAGGTGGAATTTGCAAAGGATAATGACGAGAAACGGCAGGGGCTTTGACGTTATCATGCAGCACCAGACCGGCAAGGGCGGCTGGACATACACGGACGCGGCTCTGTCCGTCACCGAGGTGATGCGCGTGCGCGCGGAGTCGTTTGAGGCCTCGCGCAAGGCGCCGAAGGGATGAGCATGAAGCACATCGGTACCAAAATTCTGGCAGGCGTGCTGGTGGTGCTGCTGGCGGGAGCGGGCGTGCTGATCTGGCGCAATCTGCCGGAGGATGCACCGCGCCTGCAGGAGCCGGAGGAGACCGTTCGGCAGGAGCCGGAGGTGCAGCCGGACACCACAGCGACCCCTGTGCGTGGCGGGCGATATTGTGGCGCACATGCCGCTTGTCGCGGATGCGTGGAACGGCGAAGCGTATGATTTTACGCACCTGTTCGCGGACGCAAGGCGGTATTACGAGGCTGCGGATTACACAACGGCCTGTCTGGAGACCACGTTCAACGGTCCGCCGTATTCGGGCTACCCGCAGTTCTGCGCACCGGATGCGCTGGCCTACGGTCTGAAAACGGTCGGGTTTAACCTGCTCTCCACGGCGAGCAACCACAGCATGGATACCTGGTACAGCGGTCTTGTTCGCACACTGGATGTGCTGGACGCCGCCGGTCTGGAGCACGTCGGCACTTACCGCACACAGCAGGAGCGCGACACGGTGAAGATCATCGATGTGGGCGGCATCAAACTGGCCATGCTGGCGTACACCTTCAGCACAAACGGCCTGCCGGTGGACAGCGAGCACCCGTACTGCGTCAGCGTCTACACGAGCGACTACATGACCGACTGCAATGCGGTGGATTACGACCTCATCCAGTCGGATCTGGACAAGGCGGGGCAGTCCGGTGCGGATGCGATCGCCGTGTATGTACACTGGGGAAACAAGTACCACACCGAGCCGTCCAAGCAGCAGGAGCACCTGGCAGACTACCTGTTTGCGCACGGTGCGACACTGGTGCTCGGCGGGCACGCGCATGTGCCGCAGCCGATGGAGCTGCGGACGCTGCCGGACGGCCGCACAGGCTATCTGTGCTACTGTCTCGGCAACCTGATCTCAACCAGTTTGACCCGTACACCAACCTGACGGCGGCTGTCACGCTGACACTCACCAGAAGCGGCGAGACCGGAAGGTGACGGTTTCCGGCGCGGAGTACGCGCCCATGTTCATGCTGCACGCAAGCGATTCCAACGAGGGACGCTACCGCCTGCTGGATATTCGGAAATCCATGCAGGATTTTGGGCAGGGGATACGTCGGTTGTAAACCGGTCGGTGTATGACCGAATGAAGCAGGGACGTTCCGACCTGCACCGTATCTTCGGCACGGATGAGGTGCTTTCCCTCGCAGCATGAGAAAATGTTTACGGTTTCTTTACATACAGCGCTCGACACTGTGTTGACTTTGCGACACGATGCTGATACAATAAATCTGTACCAAAAATGCACAGTCCGCAGAGAAACAGGGAGGAACGGTTCATGCCGGAGACGAAAAACAACCGCAGAGTGCGCTTTACGCGGTCTGCGCTGCGTGAAGCCCTGATCGACCTGATTCTGGAGAAGCCGCTGGTCTCTATCACGGTCAAGGATATCTGCGCGAGCGGACATCAACCGCTCGACCTTCTACCTACATTTCAAGGACGTGACCGACATCCTTCGCACGACCGAGGACGAGATCATCGAGCACATGCGCGAGCACACGCCGACGCACAAACGGAAGTTCCGCGATCTGCAGGAGATCGAGGGGTTTTTATCGACTTTCTGGAGCAGATCCGGAACAATCCGCGCATCATGAAGGTGATTCAGGTGCTGTGCAGCGAGCAGGGAGACCCGTATTTTGTACGCAAGCTGCAGACCATGACGTATGAAGCCTTCCTCGACGGCTGGGATATGCACATGATGCCGGAAATGAACGAGCATCAGAAGCGGCTTGTGTTTTCATATATCATTATGGGCATGGTATCCATGCTGTCCACCTGGGCGACCAGAGCGCAGGACACGCCGACCGACCAGGTCGTATCGCTTTGATGGGGCTGATGTGGCACGGACTGGACTATTTTGCAGCATCTGACAAAAAAAAGTGCTTTTCCGACCGAATAAGCCACTTGACATTTCTATGGGAAAATGGTATATTATAGTTGCTTCGTAAATATGCAATGTTTTCCGTCGATAGCATTGCGGATCGGCCCTTTTCGGTGTATTCCGGGAAGGGTCGATTACTTTATAAAAATCTTTGAGGGGGAGAAGGAATTGCACAAACAGGGGCTTTGCGCGAATTCGGCCACTATGCCGCGATGAACATCCTGGGGATGATCGGCATTTCGTGCTACATTCTCGCGGATACCTATTTCGTTGCGCAGGGACTGGGTTCGCTCGGACTGGCGGCGCTCAACATCGCCATACCGGCGTACAACCTGATGAACGGCATCGGCCTGATGCTCGGCGTGGGCGCGGCAACGCAGTACACGATCGCGCGGGCGCAGAACGATCGGAGACAGGCGGACAGCGTATTCACGCACACAGCGGCGCTCGGACTGCTGCTCGGACTGCTGTTCCTGCTCGGCGGACTGTGCTTTGCAAAACCGCTCGCGGGCCTGCTCGGCGCGGACGCGCAGACGCTCGGCATGACGACGACCTACCTGCGCATGCTGTGGTGCTTCGGGCCGTTCTTCGTGATGAATAACGTGCTGCTGGCGTTCACGCGCAATGACGGTGCGCCGACCGTTGCCATGTGCGGCATGATCGCGGGCAGCCTGTTCAACATCGTGTTCGATTACATTTTCATTTTCCCGTGCGGACTGGGTATGTTCGGTGCGGCGCTTGCGACCGGCTTTTCGCCGTTTGTCAGCATTCTGGTGCTGCTGACGCACCTGCGGAGGCCGTCCCGCGGTTTCCATCTCGTCAAAACGCCGCTGCGCGTCAGCCGTGTGCCGAGCCTGTGTGCGCCCGGTCTGTCCTCGCTCATCGGTGAAATCGCCTCCGGCGTGGTGCTGCTGCTGTTCAATCTGGTGCTGCTACGCCTCAGCGGCAATACCGGCGTGGCGGCTTACGGCGTGGTGGCCAATCTTGCTCTGGTGGGAATCGCTGTCTTTACCGGACTGTGCACCGGCATACAGCCGCTGGTCAGCCGCAGCTCGGGTCTCGGTGACAGGGGAACAGCTGCGGCGGCTGTTCCGCTGGGGCATCTGCACCGCGCTCGGGATTGCAGCCGTGCTGTGCGTGTCGGTTTTCCTCGGCGCAGAGCCGCTGACGGCGGTGTTCAACAGTGAGCATGACCCGCAGCTTGCCGCCTACGCGGAGAGCGGCCTGCGGATCTACTTCACAGGTTTCCTGTTCGCGGGCGTGAACATGGTCACGGCAGCGTTTTTTTCAGCGCATCGGATAAGACCGTGCAGGGGTTTGTCCTTTCGCTGCTGCGCGGCGTGATCGCCGTGCCGCCGATCCTGTTTCCGCTCGCGTGGGCGCTCGGCGTCGATGGCGTCTGGCTGACGTTCCCGACGGTGGAGCTGGTCACGGCGGTCGCCGCACTCGTCTGGGCGCGGAAGTACATCATTGAGAATTAGTAATTGTGCGAGGCAGGAGTTTTCCTCGAAGGTGCAGATTACCGTAGGGGCGGACCAATGTGTCCGCCCTTTTTTAACAATAATCAATCTGTAAAACTGTATAATGTGCCATAAAACAGTGAAAAAGACGTGCAATGCACGTCTTTTGCTTAACAGGATGTCATCTGTATGGTATAATACTGGGTGTTGCCCTACTTATTCCCGGCAACGGGAAGGAGGTGCACCAAGTGAACTTCACCGTATCGTTAATCTGCTCCATTATGGCAAATGTAATTGCACACTACATTTGCAAGTGGCTGGATGAGCAGAAGTAGGTCAACATACAGCCACGGCTTAAGCCACCGATAACGGAATAGAAAACCCCCGGAGACTGGTACTCTCCGGGGGTTTTCGCCAAGTGAACTTTAATTCATATCGTTGCTTATAGTATAGCACCGATTGCGAAATAATGCAAGCGTTTATCCTATTAACCTTACAGCTCTTCCACAAGCGACTTAAACAGCTTGCCGCGTTCCATGAAATTCTTAAAGCGGTCGAACGACGCGCTGGCCGGACTCATGATAACGACATCGCCGCTTTCTGCGCGGGCAGCGGCCTCCTGCACGGCTGTTTCAAGGTTTTCCACCTCGATAATCGGGGGATGCTCGCCCTCGATATTCTCCACGCACTCGCGAATCTTGGGTGCGGTAGCGCCGGTGAGCAGCAGCAGCTTTACATGGTCGCAGATAGGCTTGCCGAGCACGTCATACGGGATATGCTTGTCGTAGCCGCCTGCAATGAGAATGACCTTCTGCTGGAAGGAATTCAGTCCTGCGATGGTTCTCGTCGGACTGGAGGCGATGGAGTCGTTATAATACTTCACGCCGTCCTTCTCGCGCACGAACTCGATGCGGTGCTCAACGCCGCCGAACGTGGTTGCCACGGCGCGGATATCGTCGTCAGAGGCATAACCCTGCACGACAGCCGCCGCCATCATCATGTTGTACACGTTGTGCGCGCCCGGAATGCGGATATCGGATGCGGGCATCAGCTCACGGCGCACGCCGCCGTCCGCGATGTAGATAACGTCGTTCTTGAGGAATACGCCGTTGGCCAGCTCCTGCGTTTTGCTGGTGCAGAACAGGTTGCCGGACGCCTTGAGCGAGCGGGTGACCTCGTCGTCGAGATTGAGGATCAGCTTGTCGTTCTCGCCCTGATTGCGGTAAATGGCAGTCTTGGCCTGCACATACTCGTCAAAATCCTTGTGGTAGTCCAGATGATTGGGCGTCAGATTGGTGATCGCCGCAATGTGCGGAGAGTGCTTCATGCCCATCAGCTGGAACGAGGAAAGCTCCACGACTGCAAGGTCGTTTTCGGTCATCGTGTCCACGCGGGGGAGCAGGGGCGTGCCGATATTGCCGCCGAGATGCACAGTATAGCCCGCGTGCTTCAAAATCTCGCTGACGAGCGTGGTGGTCGTGGTCTTGCCGTCCGAGCCGGTGATGCCGATGATCGGACACGGGCAGACCGCGAAGAAAAAGCTCCATCTCGCTGGTGATCTCCGAGCCGTTTGTGCGCGCCTTCTCAAGAAAACGCGGGTGAACGCCCGGGGTACGGAAGATAACGTCCTCATCGAGCGCATCAAGGTAATGCGGGCCGAGAACGAAGTCTACGCCGAGGGTAGCGAGGGTAGCATAGCCGTCGCCAAGCTCGGTGGGTTCTTTTTGTCATGCACGGTAACGCGCACGCCTGCAGCGCGCAGCATACGGATGAGCGGCATATTGCTCACGCCCGCGCCGATTACGCCGACCCGTTTATCCGACAGGCCGCCGAGGTATTGTTCTAATGCTGTCATAAATGCGTAACACCGCCTTTTGTACTTTGACAGTATACATGATTTTTCACGATTTTGCAAGTCCGGTTTGACGAGAGCGTTTTTTACGGTATAATGCTATTTGTGACTGGTGCAGACGGTCGCGTGCCTTCGGGCATGAGGAAAGTCCGGGCTTCACAGGGCAGGGATAACGGATAACGTCCGCCGAGGGAAACCTCCGGGATAGTGCAACAGAGATATACCGCTGTTTTATGTCCGCATAAGGCAGTAAGGGTGGAAAGGCGAGGTAGGAGCTCACCACGTCCCATGGCAACATGGGAGGTCTGTAAACTCTATCCGCAGCAACGCCGACTGGGACTATGATTTGCCCGATCGTCCCGACTGGCGGCTTGAGATGCACGGCAACGTGCATTCGAGATAGATGGCAGTCCGCGACAGAACCCGGCTTACGCACCAGTCATGCCATAGCACCGCAGAGGAGAAATCTTCTGCGGTGCTTTTTTTTACCTTCTGCAGGAATTGATAATTGAAAATGGAGAATGGAGAATGGAGAATTAACGCTATGGTGTAACCTTCTTCGTGTAACCCATCTGCAAATGCGTCACCGTAGGGGCGAACATTGTTCGCCCGCAGCACGACCGGAGCCTGTGCAAGGAACGGCCAGGCATCCGTTTAACCATAGTGCGGGCGCACAGTGTGTGCCCCTACGGTTACGCCTGTGCAGATGGTTTATAGACGGTGTGCCCCTACGGGATACATAGTACACTTCTATAAAAAACTGCCGTTGCATTTTGTTGCTTTTTCCATATTCTGCGCCGAAAAAATTTGTTATACTTGAGGCAGGATAGGAGGTGCATTTTATGAAAGGACTGGGAAAACGAATCCTCGTGATGGCGGCTGTGACGGCAGTCTGTGTGTGGGCGGCGGGCAAATCCGGTTACGCGGTAAAGCCGATCCGGCTGGACGAAACCGAGCTTGCACAGCAGGTGCAGACGCTTAAGGAGAACAATCTGACGAAGTTCTCCGGTGTGACGATATACGATGGTATCGTAATCGGTGACACAGCGTATTATGTAATGAAGCAGGATTTTCCAGAGCAGGAAGGTATGCTTGGCGAAATGACTGCGAAACGCAGCTGGCTCGGTACATGGAAATTCGACAGCATGGGTTACGGCGATTCCGGTATCAACTACGATATTATCGGCTGCGGCGGACACAATTTTCTGCTGCTGAGCGGCAAGGACCCGGAACAGCAGGTCGCAAAGGTGACGCTCAACTGGTATGGACAGACCTATGAGATGACAAACGAGAGCGCAAAGCCGTATTTTCTGCTCTGCACCGAGCTGACCGGATACATGCCGGAGGCCGGGTTTCCCTCGGAGGATATATTCCGTTTTTACGATAAAAACGGCAAGGAGATTCCGCGCTGGGGTACGATTCATACAGCGGCTCGATGGATGGTTCAAGTATTGCGGTCGCACAAGGCAGCATTTACAAGGCGGAATAGACAAGGAGCACCTGCGGTCGGCAGGTGCTTTCTTTTTGATACCGAGATTGAATGGTTTGCGGGCGAACACTGTTCGCCCCTGCGGTAAAGCCGGCGATTACTCGACGCAGCGCAGGCGGAACTCGCGCAAGGATAGCGACAATTCCTAACTGCTAATTCCTAATTACTGATGATCCGAACTTGCTTACAGCTATATGAATGTGTTATAATAAAATTTAATTGGACAAACACAAGGGAGGAACCACTGTTATGATGATCGAATGTCCGCACTGTCATATGGAAACCGAACACAAGGTGATCGACCATATCAATATCGACCGAAATCCCGAGCTGCGGGCAAAGGTACAGGATCTGTCTGTCTTTCGTGTAAAATGTCCAAACTGCGGCGAGACACTGCTCGCCGTACACCCGTGTCTGTACCATGACATGGCAAACCAGTTTATGGTATGGCTGTGGACCGAGGACGGTCAGGTTCCCAAGGCGGAATTTGATCCGCTGGCAGGCTACACCCTGCGCGTGACCGACAGCCTCAACACCTTCCGTGAGAAGATCAACATCCTCGAGCGCGGTCTGGATGACCGTACCATCGAGATCATGAAGCTGCTGCTGTTCGCACAGCTTAACCGCGACCTCGATGTTGTCGAGCTGCTCTTCCACGAGCTGGACGAGCGCACGGGTGATTTCCGCTTCGTGGCCGTGCTGTCGGACGGCGCGGAGCAGTATGCCGCCATGCCGGGCGCGGCGTATCAGCGCCTGCACGCGGATGTGGAAACCTATCTGTACACGCCGGGCGGCGAGTTCTCGCGCATTGATATGACGTGGGCGCATCAGGCACTCGAGCTGCTGCACGAGATGGGCTGACGGTTTACCTTCTCCGCAGGGCATAAAAAAGGATGTGCCGTTTTGACACATCCTTAGATTTTTTCATTCTCAGCCGATAAGCAGCTGCACCAGCGTACCGCCGATCACGGCGGTGGCAAACGTTGCGGCGATGACCGGCAGGGCACGATGACGGCCTTCCTTCTCCTCGAGAAGAACGATGTAGCCGAAGCCTGCGCCGGTGGAAAGACCGGCAACCAGAGCGCCGAAGCTGATCGTGCCGCCGACAAACAGCTCGCTGAGCAGCACGCTCATCGCACAGCTCGGAATCAGACCGAGCACCGCGCACAGCAGAGGCTGGAAGATGCTGTTGGTCAGCATGAGGGAAGCCACGCGCTCCTCACCGATGCCGTGCACGACCATGTTGAGCGCGAACAGCACGACAAACAGGAAGATGGTGGTCTTGATGGTGTGGGACAGGATATTCGCCACCGGCGAGGTCTCACAGCCGCAGTCGCCCATCTCGATCTCAAGCGGGCCGTCGGTTCCGGCCTTGTGCCTCCGGAACACGGTGCAGCGCAGAATATAGCCGCCGATGACCGCGATCGCAAACTTGACCACGAGCAGCAGCACCACCTGCTGTACGCTTGCGCCGCCTGCCAGCATGATGGGCACCGCCTCATCCGAGGTGGCAAGGAACACGGCAACCAGCGTTGCCGGTGCAAGAAAGCCTGCCGAGAACAGCGCGGATGCTGCCGCGGAAAATCCGCACTGGGGAATGGAGCCGGCGAGCGCGCCGACCACCGGACCGAACTGCGCCGCACGCGAGAGCAGCTCCGGCGTATTGGTCAGCCGGTTTTCAATGTAGTACAGCAGTGCGTACACGACCAGCAGCAGCGGTACGGTCTTGAGCACATCGAAAAATGCTTCCGGCAGAACGTGATGAATAATTTCTAACAAATAGGTCACCTCATAGTTGATCTGTGGGTTGATAACATTCGTGTTGTCTCAGAGACAATTACAATAAGTATAGCATAGAACCCAGTCCGCAGGCAAGCGGGATTTGCCGGACTGCATACCAAAGATAGCAAAAGGAATCGAATATTTACCATGAAATTTAACGAACTCAAGTTGGAGAAAACATCCTCAAGGCACTGAAGGAGGCCGGCTATTCCGAGCCGACGCCTATTCAGCAGCAGGCGATACCGCCGGTGCTCGAGGGCCGCGACCTGATGGGCTGCGCCCAGACCGGCACGGGCAAGACCTGTGCGTTCGCAGTGCCGATCATCCAGCGTCTGGCAAAGAGCGAGGGCAGAAAGGGCACCATCCGTGCGCTCATCCTCACGCCGACGCGCGAGCTTGCGCTGCAGATTTACGAAAACGTGTGCCAGTACGCGCGCTACGTGCCGTGCAGTGCGGCGGTCATCTTCGGCGGCGTATCGCAGGTGCCGCAGGTCGAGGCGATCGAACGCGGTGTGGATATTCTCATTGCCACGCCGGGCCGTCTGTGGGATCTGATGGGTCAGAAGATCGTAAAAAGCTGGACAAGGCAGAGTTTTTCGTGCTCGACGAGGCCGACCGCATGCTCGATATGGGCTTTTTCCCGGATGTCAAGCGCATCGTCAAGTTCCTGCCGAAAAGCGCCAGACCCTGCTGTTCTCGGCGACCATTCCGGCAGAGATTGCCGATCTGGCAGAGAAAATGCTGCATGAGCCGGAGCATATCTCGGTAACGCCGAGCGCAAAACCGGCGGACAAGATCGAGCAGCAGCTTTATTTTGTAGAAAAGCAGGAAAAGAGGGAACTTCTGCCGGATATCATCCGTCAAAGCAATGTACACCAGGTTCTGGTGTTCACCCGCACCAAGCACGGCGCAGACCGGGTCGCGCGCGATCTCAACCGTGCGGGCATCAAGACCAAGTCCATCCACGGCGACAAGTCGCAGAACCAGCGCCAGCGTGCGCTCGCGGACTTTAAGGAGTGCAAGATCGCGGTTCTGGTTGCGACAGACATTGCCGCGCGCGGCATCGACATCAACGACCTGCCGCTCGTTATCAACTTTGACCTGCCGAACATTCCGGAAACCTATGTGCACCGTATCGGCCGCACCGGCCGTGCCGGTCAGGAGGGCACCGCGATTTCCTTCTGCGACCGCTCCGAGCGTCCGTACCTCAAGGATATCGAAAAGCTGATCGGCAAGCGCATTCCGGTTGCCGGTGAGATTCCGCACGAGGAAAAGGAGGAGGAGAAGCGCGAGTCCGGTCAGCGCAGGACGACCAACAAGCGCTCCCGCCGCAAGCCGGTCTCCGAGAACGCCACCGCCGAGGAGGTTGCCGCAGATGTGGCCCGCGAAAAGGAAGCCAAGAAGAAGGCGCGTCAGGCGAGAGCGAACGCCAAGCGTCCGTCCCGCCGCGAGAAGGCCGCCGAGCAGCAGACCGAGCAGCAGGCGAAGGCAGCCGCGCCGCGCTCCCGCAAGGGCGGCGAGAGAAGAAGCAATTCGAGCCGCCACGGCCGCAGAAACGACCCGTACGCCCGCTTTGAGAAGAACGAGCCGCGCGTAGACGCCCACACGCCGAGCCGCGCGTATGCGCTCAGCGATGAGGCTGCCGCACGCATCCGCAAAAAGGTCGAGGCCGCACTGGCCGCTCGTGCTGCAAAGGCGGACGGCAAGGCCGCTCCGCAGCAGGAGAAGAAGGGCAGGGGACACGGCAGCAGGTCTGCGCACAAGCCCGCATCGCAGCAGAACAAGACGGCACAGAGCAAGACGACACAGAGCAAGATGACCAATCACCGCCGTCATCATTCCGGCAGAGTACCCAATAATAACCGTAAAGGTTAAGGCAACACCGCACAATTAAAGCTGCGGCGCTTTTTGCGGAAATTTTGTGTCCTGACTTTGTTGCGATTTCACAGTAATACATTAAGTATTACTGCAAAACCGCGCCTCGTCAGTACACAAAATTTGCTCGCAAATCGCTCTTGTTCAATTATGCGGTATTGCCTAAGAGATAGTGACAGAGACAAACCCGAACCGTATCCCGCGGTTCCCGGACTGAGAGAGAAGGAGCAACACGAATGAACGGCGCAAAACACCGCTTCGCACTGGGACTGACCTGCTTTTTTTCTGATCGGCATCACGGTTGTGTATCCGTTTCTTCTGTACACACCGAACGCGTTCGTCACTCGCTGGCGTGAGTGGTACATCGAAACCGCAATGGGCACCATGACGCACCAGTGGCTGGCCACCTGGTTCATCCCGGAGAACATCATCAACGAGGTGATGACCAAGCGCTACCTGATGAACCAGAAGCAGGAGGGCATCGTCAGCAACTGGGACGGCGCATGGGAGGAGAAAGAGGAGGACACCGCCGAAACACCGAAGGACAAATTCTATGCCATGTTCAGTGAGCTGGACGAGAGCGAATTTGAGCGCTTTCTGGCGGATAATCCGGAGTACCTGGAGAACGGCTACGACGAGATCAACATCGACCTGATCGGCGAGCCGAGCCAGACGCACTACGACACCGGCCTTAAGACGAAGCAGGGCGACACGGTTCTGGCGGTCAACGCCGCGCACGGCATCCTGATCAGCGAGCAGACCTGCGAGGACACGCTCGGCATTGAGTACGCGGGCAAGATCGCGCTCTGCAAAAAGCCCGAGAATATCTTTGTCGGCACGAGCGAGGGCATTGGCGATTACGGCTCGTTCGTATCCGATATGGTGAGAGATTATGACGCCATTCTGGGCATCAACGCCTCCGGTTTTGCCGATTTTGACGGCAACGGCACGGGCGGCACCGTGTACGGCTTCCTGAAAAGCCAGGGAGAGAAGTATCAGGACGCAGTAGGCAACGGCTGGAAGATCATCGGCTTTGAAAACGAGGACCATTTGCAGGTCGGCGCGTTCAGCGATACCTCCAATCTGCGGGATGCGGTCGAATTCCATCCGGCGCTTATCATCAACGGTGAGAATCTGGTCGCAGGCACCGGCCTGAACGAGCAGCAGCCGCGCACGGCCATCGGTCAGGCGAAGGACGGCACGGTTATCATGATGGTCGTTGACGGCCGTCAGATGCACTCGTTCGGCATTTCGATCGAGCGCTGTGGCGAGATCATGGAGCAGTACGGCGCATATCAGGCATCCATGCTGGACGGCGGTTCGTCCTCCGTTATGGTCTACCGCGGCCGCGAGATCACCAGTCCGACTACGCTTTCCCAGAATGAGGAAGGCCGTTATCTGCCGGATGCCTTCCTGGTGAAATAAAAATTATCACGATTTCGGAAAAAGCACTTGTATTTTCCGTCATTGCATGATAGAATAAATAAGCGCCTGTAAGACAGGCGCGATACGGAGAAGTATCGAAGTGGTCATAACGAGCTCGACTCGAAATCGAGTTGGCGGTAACACGCCACGTGGGGTTCGAATCCACCTTCTCCGCCAAAATAAAGACCATCCATCCGGATGGTCTTTATTTTTGCCCGAAGGTGGGATTCGAAAGGTGGTTCTTAGAAACATGCCAGTGGCATGTTTCAACCGCCGTGGCTTTTCCGCAGAAAAGGAATCCCACCGCCCAGATCTCAGCGCCCGCTTCATACGGAGGGATGGGCGGCTCTTAGCAGAGTGCCAGTGGCACTCTGCAACCGCCGTGGGAGCCCGTAGGCCGACAACCTTTAAAATATTTAATGGTTGCTTGCCGCAGCAAATGGAATCCCACCGCCCAGATCTCAGCGCCCGCTTCATACGGAGGGATGGGCGGCTCTTAGAAACATGCCAGTGGCATGTTTCAACCGCCGTGGGAGCCCATAGGCCGACAACCTCTAAAATATTTAATGGTTGCTTGCCGCAGTAAATGGAATCCCACCGCCCAGATCTCAGCGCCCGCTCCATACGGAGGGAAAGGCGGCTCTTAGCAGAGTGCATGAGGTGCTTGCGTAACATCTTCGCAAAAAATAAAAAATTTCTGCCGGCCGACGGAATTTCCCGAAGGACGGCAGTTTTTCATGCCGCCCAAAGCCGAAGACAAAGTGCGGAAAAGTGTCGGTTTTCGCCTGTTTTGATAATAATTTTCAGCGTTTGAAAATTTCTCAAATTTTTCGCAAATTTTGTTGACAAAGGGGATACCCCTGCTATAATATATCTTGTCGCTGAGAGACAAGCGGTTCACCGCGAGATCAATGCGAGTGTGCTGGAACTGGTAGACAGGCACGTTTGAGGGGCGTGTGTCGATCGACGTACGGGTTCAAGTCCCGTCACTCGCACCACCTTCTTTCAACAACCAAATATGCGGATGTGGCGGAATGGCAGACGCGCTAGCTTCAGGTGCTAGTGTTCGCAAGGACGTGGGGGTTCAAGTCCCCCCCATCCGCATCCAAGAATTGTGCTGAAATCGTTGAATTTCAGCACTTTTTTTCTTTATCTGTGTTGTTCCAGTTTTTAACTGACGACACTTTGACGACAAAAGGTACTTTTTATGGCCGGGTTCTCTGCTGGTTATTCCCTTGCTGATATGCTATAATATTTGCAAAAGACAGGGGAGATATTGATGAGCTCAAGAAAAATTCTGGTCGGTGAAAAATACTTACACTTCAAGAACAAACTGTATCAGGTTCTCGCCATCGCCACGCACACGGAAACCGGTGAGCCGCTGGTGATCTATCAGGCACTCTACGGCGATTTCAAAATTTATGCGCGGCCATATGATATGTTCGCCTCCGAAGTGGATCACGAGAAGTATCCAGATGTTGCGCAGCGTTTCCGCTTTGCTCATGTAGTCTTTGACGGCGATACGCCGCAGCCAGCCGAATAAAAGACAGCCCCTCCGGGTACCGGCATTGAAACCGGTTTCCCGGAGGGGCATTCTGCTATTTGGCAGCAGCAGCGCGGTTCTCCAGCGCGGTAACCGCTTCGCGCAGGGTATTGAGTTCGTTATGGACGTAGATCTCGGCGGTGACGTTGATGTCCTTATGCCCGAGCAGCTTCTGAATGGTATAGATATCGGCTCCATGCCGGCGCAGGTAAGTACCGTAGGTGTGGCGCAGCTCGTGCGCGGTCAGGATCGGCACCTCTGGATGCGCTTCGTTCAGGCGGCGCATACACCTGCCGAGCTTCTGCGACCAGCTGTTCGGACTGTGCGGCTCACCGTTCGCATTGGGGAACAGATACAGGCTGTCGTGCGGCAGCGCGCCGATCAGCTGCACGGCCTCGCGGCTCAGCGGCAGGGTGCGGTAGCTGTCCCACTTGGGAGGATTGGCGGTCACAACGCCGTGCTTGAGTGCCATCGACCGGCGCACGCTGAGCGTCTGCTCCCGCTCGTCAAAGTCCGACCACATCAGCCCGAGCAGCTCGCCGCGCCGCAGACCGGTTTCCAGCAGCAGCGCGACCTCCGGCATGGTGTCGCGGGTGAATGTCTTGGCAAGCTCGATGTGCTCATCGGTCAGCACCTTTTTTTCTCGTGCTTGCGCGCCGTGCTGCGGAACGTGCTGTGCTTCGCCGGGTTCTTCCAGCACAGGTCGTTCTCGATCGCGCACTCAAAAAGAGCATTCAAAATCGACCGCATTTTCTTCAGACGGCTCTCCGAGCATTCCGTCTTTGTGGCGAAGTACGCCTGTACGTCCGCCGGACGAATGTCGCTCAGCCGCGCCGCCCCGAAATAGGGGATCAGGTGCCCCTCGACCAGACTGACATAGGTCAGCTCGTAGGTGTTGACATCAACGAACGGCTGCTTGTAGGTGCGCAGCCACTTGCGCGCCCAGTCGGCAAAGTTGCCGGTGGACGGCACAAACGCCTCACCCGTGCGTGCCGACACCTCGGCGGCGACGCGGTACTCCTCGGCTTTGCGCTTCGCGTCCGACAGGCTGACCGTGCTGTAAAACGATTTGCGCAGCGGCTTGCCGTGTACATCGCGGCCGAGCGTCAGCTTGTACTCCCAGCGCTTGTCCTTGCGCGCGGGCTTTTTCTTGGCATAATGATAAAACCCCTTTCTTACCGGAAAAAGTATGGTAAAATAGGGGTACTGATTGGATCGTGGAAAATTTGGTCAGTGCCCCGTCCCGTCTTGGTGTTCCAGCACCAGGGCGGGATTTTTTATTTTGCAGGAAGATTAGAGTATGACCTAACTGCTGCAGATCATGTACGCCCTTATCGTGACTGAATTTACGCATTAACTTTATCGCTTGTTGATTTAGAAAATGCGCTCGTTCATTCTGGGATTTTCCCTGTTCTACCAAGAGCGCGTTCATAGTTTCAAGATTGACAAGGACAAGAAGCTGCTCGATGGTTGCATAATCACGCATATTACCTTTTAAATCCGGATTTTTAGTGCGCCACTGTTTCGCGGTCATGCCGAACAATGCGACATTGATAACATCGGCTTCATCAGCATAGACAAACCGCTGTTGTTCCGAGGGGAGCTCAGGCGGAATAAGGTTTGCCTTGATGGCATCGGTATGAATGCGATAGTTAGTCTTGGCAAGAACACGATTTACATTCCAATCCAACGCAAGACGGTGACTTTCATCTTCTTTTAATCGCTGATAGTCTTTGATGATATAGAGTTTGAATTCTGGAGAAATCCAAGAGGCAAATTCAAAGGCAATATCTTTATGCGCAAAGGTGCCACCTCCGTAACGTCCGGATTTGGATACCATGCCAATAGCGTTGGTAGATTTGATCCACTGCTGCGGCGATAAGGTGAATGCGTTTTCACCGGCGTGTTTTTTAAAGGAGTCGAATTCGACCCCTTTAAAATCAGGGTTGTTGAGTTGTTCCCATAGTCCCAGAAACTCGATAGTAGAGCGATTACGTAACCAGTTTTTCACTACATCCTTAGGAGCGATGGGATTTTTATATGCAGCAATATCCGTCAACGAGATATAATCGTCTGAGTGCGCATAAGAGATCACGGCAATTTCTGTATCTTTGGCGTGGATAACATCTTTAATAGGTTTTTCTTTTGGCATATGCTTTCCTCCTTATCCCCGTTCACGGTTCAACCAGTGCGCGGGGTTTTTTATTTCGTCAGCTGCAGATTGGTGCTTGAATTCAGAATTCCGGAGAGATTACCCTATAATCGAGTCAAAATAAAAGGGAAAATCACACCCAGCATTGTAAGCAATATCTATGATACCGCGCTGATTGCGCTGTCTTTTGAGAGGATCTCGAGTTCTGAAAGAGGAATGCCCCGTTCATATTGATGAATTTCATAGTTCAGACTGTCAATACGATGGTGGATAACAGGAGTCGTCACATGGTAAAAGTCAGCAAGAATGTCACGAAGATCACGGTCCTCATCGTAGCGCGCGGAATAATAGAGATCGAGAAAGCGAGGGATAAAGTCTTGGTACGGAACTAAGAACTGTGCTGCACCCTCGTTGGCCTGCCATTCAAGAAAACTGTCTTGCTGGGGTTTTTAATGCTGAAGCAGTTAAAACGCTGGGTTATATTGCGATGTTGGTAAAGGTGCATTAGCTCATGTGCACCATCGAAATTTTGTTCCTCATAGGTGCGGTTCGAGTTCAGCGCGATTGTATCTATCTTTTCACCAACCATTGCAATGCCGCAGAACCCGTGTGTTTTGAATGGGATATACTCAAGATCAATGCGCGGGCTACCTTCAATGAGGGTAATACTGTCGATGGGTTCGTTAAATGGGATATGCAAAGAACCTCTTAAACGGTCCACACGTTCATAGAGATTATGCTTTTCAGAATTCATATGTTACCTCGGAAATTAAAGATTTTTATTTTTATGTTTAGAATAAAGCGCGATGATAGCGTCTATATCTTCGTCGTCTAATTCAAGGGCTTGCGCTTCTCGTGCTAAACGAAGATAAGGAGGCTCAATATCCAAAGTCTCGCTATTAGAGGTCGACGGGTTATCGTCCCAACCCATTAGAAATGCGGGAGTGGTATGCAGAGCTTTTTGCGATTGGTTCGAGTTTATCAATCCTCATGTTCATAATTTCGTTGGACTCATATCGGTATACAGTGGCGGGAGAAACACCTAATGCAGCGGCAACTTGCTCCGCTGATAGTCCTAATTGTTTACGCCGCGATTTAATACGTTCGCCTACGTCCATTTTAATCACCTGCCATATTTGATGGTTTCATTAAAACACACCACTCGCAAAAATGCAAGTACCTATCAAAAAAACTTGCAAAAACGCGAAAATAATCCTTGACAACTTGCGTATATGCGAGTAATATATATTCAAAGACTCGCGGAAACGCAAGAAAGGAGGTGGAATGATATGCACGTTGATGTAAACCGCTTGAAAGGAAAACCGTCGAAAAGGGCTTTACCGGAGAAAAAATGGCAGACGCGCTGGGAATTGACCAGAGTACCTACTACCGCAAGCTCGGCGACGGCGGCGGTACGTTCACCATCAATCAGGCGATCCGTATTTCGGAAATTCTGGCACTAAGCAAAGAAGAACGCATGGAAATTTTTTTTTGGCGTATAACTCGCGTAAACGCGAGAAAATGAAAGGAGCAAAATAATGAATACCAATCTTACCACATTCACCAATCCCGACTTCGGCGCGATCCGAACGCTGGAGCAGAACAACGAGCCGTGGTTTGTCGGCAAGGACGTAGCGGACATTCTCGGTTATTCCGATACCGCACAGGCGGTTCGCAAGCACATTGATGACGAAGACAAAGGGGTAGTTGAAATGACAACCCCCGGCGGCAAGCAGCCTGTTACCATCATCAACGAAAGCGGTCTGTACAGCCTGATCCTGTCGAGCAAGCTGCCGACGGCAAAGAAGTTCAAGCACTGGGTGACTGCCGAGGTCCTGCCGAGTATCCGCAAGCACGGCGGCTACCTTGCCGGACAGGAAAGCATGACCGGAGAAGAGCTGATGGCAAAGGCGCTCATGGTGGCGAAAAAGACGCTCGAAGAGCGCGAAGCACAGCTTTCCGCAGCGACCGTTCAGAACACCATCATGCAGCCCAAGGCGGACTACTTCGACGAGCTGGTCGAGCGCAACACGCTGACGAACTTCCGCGAAACCGCAAAGCAGCTCGGTGTGAAGGAAAAGCCGTTCATCGCGTTCCTGCTCGAAAAGAAGTACATCTACCGTGACCAGAAGGGCAAGATCATGCCCTACGCCGAGAAGAACAACGGTCTGTTCGAAGTCAAGGAGTGCTTCAACGAAAAACCAAGTGGTCCGGCACGCAGACGCTCGTCACGCCCAAGGGTCGTGAAACTTTCCGTCTACTGTGTCAGGGTATCTAAGAGGAGGCAGGAGCAATGAAAACGCTTACTCCTCAGGAAGCCACCGATCTGGCTTACAACACGACCGGTGCTCTTATGCTTTTCCATGCAAAAGAGATCTTCGACCATTGCTTTGCGGCTCGCCTCGGTACCGGTGTAGGCCATGACCCGACATGGGCGCGGTACCGCGCCGCGGCTGCCTGCTACAACGCTGGCCGCATTGACGGTATCCGTGCTGAACGGGAGCGCCGCAAGAAAGGCAAGCACAGGAACAAAGAGGGAGGTGTCAGAATTGGCCGTACCCACCATCATCACGACTAAGTTGGCAGAGCTAGAACAGCTCTGTGAGAAGTACCCCAGCAAAATCCCGATTGAGGATTGCGCGGCATTCCTCGGCATGTCAGGCGAGAGCCTGAGAGCGTGCCTGGAGCATGGCTCGTGTCCGTTCGGACTGGGCTGGCTCAAGAAAAACGCGCACAACCGCGCATTTTACATTCCGACATTGACCTTTTATCTCTGGGTGACGCAATCCGCAGGATTCAGAGAGGGGTCAGGTATGAACCGTATTCACGTAATTACTGCAGGCCTGAGTTTTCTGGGCTTACTGTCTGCCACAGGTTACGCCGAACTCGACAAGCTGTCGATGGGAGCCTACACGGTACTCGCGCTGTTCCTGCTGGCGGTATTCGCCGTCTGTGCGGACAGGCGGCGCGCGCATGAAAAACGCCGCTGTCAGGACGGCAATCCCGATCAGCGGCAAAGAAAAATATATTCAACTACATAATAGCATGAACAGGAGAGATTTTCAATGGTAAAGATTATCAGCAACGCCAATGCAGGCAAGGCAACCGTCGCAGAAGTCGAGATGGCGGGCGACATCACGACTATCGCTGCCGAGATCGGCACTGCGATCAACGGTATTTACAACGAGATGAAGACTCGGAACAAGAAGGAGGCCGGTATGTTCCGTTTCCTGCTCACTGAGCTGTTCTCCAGCAAGTTTTCGCCGCTGTGGGACGCAGGTGACAGCCATATCAGCTGCAACGCCGCTATCGTCCGCAAGGGCGCGAAGCTGACCGGCGATGACATTGCCGACCTGCTGCGCCGCGGCACGCCGAAGGACATCATCAAGAGCCTGCTGGAGGAGATGTAACATGACCGACAACAGCACCCTCAAGGCCGCGCACGCCGAAATCCGCCGCGAGCGGGTTCTGTCGTGGAAACAGAAGTATCAGGAAGAATATGACGTACCGTTTGCACCGGAGCCGACCGATGAGGAGCTGAACTGGCCCGAACCGATGGTTTCGGTCACCTGGGGAAGCGGCTACATCACTATGACCCTTGACGCCTATCAGAAGCTGAAGGCGAAGGATAAAAAAAGAAATTCAACGAAATCGGAGGAATTCTGTAATGAGCAACTTTGCAATCGACATCAACATCAACGCGCCCGCACTGGTCGGCGCAATCGAGCACCTGTGCACCGCACTGGGAAAGCCTGTTATGCCGGAGGCTAAGCCGGCCGGCACGGCAGCAAAGCCGGAGACTGTTCCGCAGCCGGTTCAGACTGCACCTGTCACCCCGGCACCTGTACAGGCCGCAGCACCGCAGGCACCGGTACAGGCCGCACCGGCAGCAGCGCCGACCGTCAAGACCTACACCATGGACGAGATCGCCAAGGCCGCCGGTGACTTCATGACCCCGGAAACCATTCCGCAGCTGCAGGCGCTGCTCGCCTCGTTCGGTGTTGCCGGTCTGCCCGAGCTGCCGGCGGACAAGCTGGCTGCTTTCGCCGCCGAGCTGCGTAAGATGGGGGCGAAGATCTGATGCCACCTGCTACACACGCTTTACTCGGTGCGTCGAGCGCCGAACGCTGGCTGGCCTGTCCGCCGTCTGTGCGGCTGAGCGAGAAGTTCCCGGATACCGCAGGCGTATTCGCGCAGGAGGGCACGCTGGCGCACTCTCTTGCGGAGCTGAAAGTCCGGTCGTACTTTACGGTTATGGCAAAGTCCGCCTACACCCGTGCGTATAACAAGATCCACAAGGATGAGCTGTTCTCCACTGAAATGGACAACGTGACCGATGCGTACCTCGACTACATCAAGGACTGCTCCATGCAGTCTCCGGCGCCGCCGACCGTGGCCTGCGAGGTCAAGGTCAATTTCAGCGGCTACGTTCCGGACGGCTTCGGCACGGCTGACCTTGTGATGATCGGCGGCAACACGCTGCGGGTGATCGACTTCAAGTACGGCAAAGGCGTACCGGTCGAGGTCACGGATAACGCCCAGATGAAGTTGTACGCCCTCGGTGCGCTGGCGCAGTATGCCCTGCTGTACAAGGTCGAGCGGGTGATTCTGTCTATCGCACAGCTGCGGCTCGGGGAACCGACGGAGTGGGAAACCACGCCGGACGAGCTGTACAAGTGGGCATCCGATTACGTTCAGCCGAGAGCGCAGCAGGCGTACAACGGCGAGGGCGAGTTCCACGCAGGCGACCACTGCCGGTTCTGCCGGGCAAAGGCAAAGTGCCGCGCTTACGCCGAGGCCAACATGGCGGCCACCGAGCAGCACACACCGGCCGAGGATCCTGCGGTGCTGTCCGACGAGGAGATTGGCAGGCTGCTGACCCGTGCAGAGCCGTTCCTCAAATGGTTCGGCGCGGTGCAGACCTACGCGCTGGATGCCGCCCTGGACGGCAAGACCATTCCCGGCTGGAAAGCAGTCGAGGGGCGTTCTGTTCGGCAGTTCGACGACATCGACGCCGCCTTTGCCGATCTCCGTGCCGCAGGCATTGAGGACGCGCTGTGCTGTACGAGCGCAAGCCGCTGACCCCTCTCGGGCGTGGAGCGGCTGCTCGGCAAAAAGCAGTTCGCAGAGCTGTGCGGCGGTCATGTGGTCAAGCCGGCAGGCAAGCCGACCCTCGTTCCGAGAGCGACAGCCGTAAACCTTACAGCCGGGCCGCAGCGGATTTTGCGGCAATCGAACAGTAAACCATCTATTTATCGAAAAGGAGTTTTTCATTATGTATCAGAACAATCCGACCAAGTGCCTCACCGGCGAAGTCCGTCTGTCCTTCGTTCACCTCGATCAGCCGTACTCGAACAACGGCGGCGAGCCGAAGTACAGCGCAACCCTGCTCGTTCCGAAGAAGGACGTCGCTACCGTAGAGGACCTCAAGAACTCGCTGAACACTGCCTACGAGAACGGCGTCAAGAATCTGTGGAAGGGCAGCCGTCCGCAGATGCGCTATCCGGTCATCTACGACGGCGACGGTACCCGTCCGTCCGGTGAGCCGTTCGGCCCTGAGTGCAAGGGTCACTGGGTCATCACCGCCTCCAGCAAGCAGAAGCCGCAGTGCGTGCATATTTCCAACGTCCACGCCGACCTGCTGCCGACCGATGTCTACTCCGGTATGTACGCCCGCGTGACCGTCAACTTCTTCCCGTATGACGCTTCCGGCAACCGCGGTGTCGGCTGCGGCCTGGGCAACGTGTGCAAGACCCGCGACGGCGAGCCGCTCGGCGGCCGTGCAAACGCAGAGAGCGACTTCGCCGGTCTGGAGCAGGCCGCACCGCAGCAGTCGCAGAACTACGCCGCACCGCAGCAGGGCGTGAACCCGCTGACCGGTCTGCCGTGGTAATCAACTAACCCATTGGAGGGGTGTTCCATGCACAATTTATCTATTGACCTTGAAACCTTTTCCTCCGAGCCGATCGCAAAGACGGGACTGTACAAATATGTGCAGTCCCGTGATTTTCAGGTCTTATTGTTTGCGTACTCGCTAGACAATGCGCCGGTGCAGGTGCTCGACCTGACACGCGAGGAGCTGCCGGAGTGGCTGAAAGCCGCACTGTACGACCCGGCCTACATCAAGCACGCATTCAACGCGGCGTTTGAGTGGTATGCACTGAGTAAGCACTTCGGGCGGGAGCTGCCGCTCGAGCAGTGGCGCTGCACCATGCTGCACAGCCTGTACTGCGGGTATCCGGCAAGCCTTGATGCCGCCGGCAAGGCACTCGGTCTGCCGCAGGACAAGCAGAAGCTGATGACCGGCAAGGCTCTTATCAAGTATTTCTGCACGCCGTGCGCTAAGACGATTACCAACGGCGGCCGGACGCGCAACCTGCCCGGGCATGATCCGGCGAAGTGGGAGTTGTTCGTTGAGTACAACCGGCAGGACGTTGTGACCGAAATGGAGATCGAGCATCGCCTGAGCCGTTTCCGGTGCCCGAGCGGGTGCAGCGTGAGTGGGAGTACGATATGCGGATCAGTGCCCGCGGCGTTGCAGCCGACAGGGAGCTGGTAGACGGTGCGCTCTACTGCGGCACGGCAATCGAGGAAGCCGCCAAGCAGGAAGCCATCGAGCTGACCGGTCTGGAGAATCCCAAGAGCCGTGAGCAGATGCTGACCTGGCTGCAGGGGCACGGCGTTGCCATTCCCGACCTGCGGAGCGCAACGGTAGAGGACGCACTCGAGCGCAAGGACGAGTTCGAGCCGGACGTTGCCCGCGTGCTGGAGCTGCGACAGCTGCTTTCCAAGGCGAGTATCAAGAAGTACAGCACGGTCGTTACCACCATGTGCGAGGACGGCCGCATCCGCGGTCTGCTGCAGTTTTACGGCGCAAACCGTACCGGACGATGGGCAGGGCGGCTTGTGCAGGTGCAGAACCTGCCGCGTACTTATCTGCACGGCGCCATGCTGGACACCGCCCGCGATCTGACCCGGCGGAAGCTGCCCGAGGGGCTGAAGCTGCTGTACGGCAGCGTGCCCGGTACACTCGCAGCTGGTGCGGACGGCACTGGTGCCGAGGCCCGGCTGCAAGTTTGTGGACGCAGACTTTTCCGCTATCGAGGCGCGTGTGGTCGCGTGGCTGGCGGGCGAGGAGTGGGTCTTGCAGGTTTTCCGCACGCACGGCAAGATCTACGAGGCAACCGCAAGTCAGATGTTCGGTGTGCCGCTCGACCGCATTGTGAAGGGCAACCCTGAGTACGCCCTGCGCCAGAAGGGCAAGGTCGCCACGCTGGCACTCGGGTATCAGGGCGGCAGTTCGGCGCTGATTGCCATGGGTGCGCTCAAGAATGGCCTGACCGAAGAAGAACTGCCCGACATCGTGAGCCGTTGGCGGCAGGCAAATCGCGCAATCGTGCGCTGCTGGAAGTCGGTCGAACAGGCTGCCATTCAGGCGGTGGAAACCGGCAGGTCCTGCGCTACGCATGGCTTAGTGTTCGCTCGGGAGGCGGACATCGACAGTGGTCTGGACTTTTGACTATCCGGTTGCCGTCCGGACGCAAGCTGTATTACGCGCAGCCGCATTTCGGCGTCAACCAGTGGGGCGGCAAACAGCTGCGGTACTACGGCATGAACCAGATGACAAAAAAGTGGAGTGTAATTGAAACCTACGGCGGCCATATGACCGAGAACATCGTGCAGGCCATCGCACGCGACTGTCTGGCGGTGAACATCGAACGGCTGGAGAATGCCGGTTTCCCTGATCGTGTTCCACATCCACGACGAGGTGGTTATTGAGGTGCCGGAGGACAGAGCCGATCTGGACGAGGTAACACGCATCATGGGTCAGCCGGTCGAGTGGGCGCCCGGACTGCCGCTTGCTGCCGACGGCTGGGTCGGAGATTATTTTACCAAGGATTAAGTGTTAGTAGTTTTTCCAAGTCGTGGATAGCACTACTGATAGAGGAAGAATAGAGTTAGGAACGATTTTAAAGTCATCCGGCTTTTCAGATAATAGCTTAGTAAGTCGTTGAGCATCGGGAATATTCTTTACCAGCACTCCGGTGTTTTCAAGGGACAGTTGAAAATCAGTTGGGCAGCGCCATTCACGTTCAAAGCGCCAATCAGTGAAGTATCCGCTCTCTTGAATTTCAAATCTTACGACCCGCCACATCTCTTCTTCTGGAATCATGTGTTGTGCTTCATTATTTGATAAATAAAGAACAGGCCGAGCGCCGGCATAATACGAATACGGAATAGAGCAAAAAAATTCCGTACGGTTCATATCTCTTTTATTTTCTTTAGTCAGCGAGTATTTAAGCGCACTAATAGGAACCTCCATAAAACATGCGGCCCGGCATCCGCCCTTTATAAACCCAGTTCCGTCCGTTGTTTTTATCAAACCTGATTTCAAGATATTCACAAGATTATCAAAGGCGGACGTCTCCTCATTAGATTTAGTAAGATGGATAAGAAAGGGTGTCATATCCGGGCGTGAAGTGGTAGGTAAATCGTTAAAATAATCTTTCAAAATCATCACCTCGTAGACATTATAACACAGAAAAGCGTTTAGTTCTATTCATGATAACTGTCTTTACCCCAGATGGGACCCTCTGAGCGCTGCTCGGGGGGCCCTGATGTGGCGCAAAGGCCACAGAGGAGGGAGGTATTCCGTGCAAATCATAAACAACCGCAGTATTACGGTTTCAACCGGTACCGGGCGCAAGTGTACGAACTGGCAGCCGGCGGTCATGACCCTCGGAGAACTGTACGACCGCCTGCACACGCCGATCCGCGGCGAGGAAACACTCGCGGCCTATATGAAGATGAGCAAGACCGAGCGGGACAACCGCAAGGACATCGGCGGCTTTGTCGGCGGACAGCTTGCCGGACGGCGCAAGAAAGCAAACGTGCAGGGGCGCGATCTCGTGACCCTCGACCTCGACAACCTGCCGCCGGGCGCGACAGCAGAGGTCCTGCGGCGCTGTGCCGGTCTGGGTGTCGGCTACTGCGTGTATTCCACGCGCAAGCACTGCCCGGAAGCACCGCGCCTGCGTATCGTTGTGCCGACCGACCGCACTATGCAGCCGGACGAGTACGAGCCGATCAGCCGCAGACTGGCCGAGCTGATTCAGCCGGAAATGACATGGTTCGATGCGACCACGTTCCAGATCGAGCGCCTGATGTACTGGCCGAGCCTGCGCGGATGCCGAGTATGTTTTCCGGTACGAGGACAAGCCGTTCCTCTCGGCGGACGGTATGCTGGCACTGTACGAGGACTGGCGGAACGTCAGCAGCTGGGCGACCGTGCCCGGCGAGGCGAAGCTGCGCGACCGCAGTGCAAAGAAGCAGGGTGACCCGCGCGAGAAGTCCGGCGTTGTCGGTGCGTTCTGCCGAACGTATGACGTACCGGCGGCAATGGAGAAGTTCCTGCCGGGCGTGTACCGCGAAACCGATGTGCCCGACCGCTACACCTATGCAGAGGGCAGCACAGCGGGCGGCGCGGTGCTCTACGATGACGGCAGCTTCCTGTATTCCCACCACGCAACCGACCCGTGCAGCGGCGTTCTGGTCAATGCATTCGACCTCGTGCGGCTACATAAGTTCGGCGCCCAGGACGACGACGCACAGGAGGGCACACCGGTCAACCGGCTGCCGTCCTTCGATGCCATGTGCCGCCTGGCGGTGTCTGACCCCGAGGTGTCCGGCAAATTACAGGCGGAACGTCTGGCACAGGTGCAGGCTGATTTTGCAGACATTGAGCAGCCTGCAGACAGCGAGCAGCCGCCGAACAACGACTGGCTGAACCGGCTTGCCGTTCACCCCAAGACCGGCAAGGTGCTGAACACGATAGACAACATCTGGCTTATCCTCGAGAATGACCCGCAGCTCAAAGGACGGTTCGCGCTCAACGAGTTCGCCGGGCGCGGTGAGATCCTTGGTGTCGTGCCGTGGGACCCGCGCGGCAAGCGCAGGGCTTGGGAGGACAACGACAATCAGGGTCTGTACTGGTATCTCGAGAAAGTGTACGAGATCACCGGCGCGGCCCGAGTAGACGGCGCACTCAGCCTGCACAGCAACCGCCACGCTTTTAATGAGGTGGTGGACTACCTGAACGGCGTACAGTGGGACGGCGTGCCGCGTCTGGACACGCTGCTCATCGACTACTTAGGCGCGGAGGACACCGCGTACACCCGTGCTGTGACCCGCAAGGCATTCACGGCGGCAGTTGCACGAGCGCTGAAACCCGGCTGCAAGTTCGACTGCATGACCATCCTCGCCGGTCCGCAGGGCATCGGCAAGTCAACACTGCTGAGTGTGATGAGCCGCGGTTACTTCAACGACAGCCTGCGGACGTTCGAGGGCAAGGAGGCTTGCGAGGTCATTCAGGGAGTGTGGCTGGTCGAGGTGAGTGAGCTGGAGGCATTCAACAAGGCCGAGGTCGGCCGGGTCAAGCAGTTCCTGTCCCAGAAGCACGACCGTTTCCGCGCCGCCTACGGCAGACACGTCAAGGAGCTGCCGCGCCGCTGCGTGTTCTTCGGCACGACCAACGAGAGCGAGTTCCTGAGCGACCGCACAGGCAACCGCCGGTTCTGGCCGGTGGACGTGGGCGTACACAAGGCGGCTAAGAGCATCTGGAACGAGCTGAACGAGGAAACCGTCAGCCAGATCTGGGCAGAGGCTGTTATGCGCTATCGTCTGGGTGAGCCGCTGTATCTGAGCGGAGAGGTCGGTCAGCAGGCAGCCGAGAAGCAGGAGGGCCACCGCCGAACGTCTGTCCGTGAGGGCATCATCCGCGACTTTCTCGAACAGCAGGTGCCCGAAGATTGGAGCACCTGGAAGCTCGACCAGCGCGGTATGTTCTGGCAGGGCGCGGTCAAGCATGACGGCAGACTGGTGCCCCGTGAGAGGGTGTGTGCGCTGGAGATCTGGTGCGAGGCTCTGGGCGGGGATCCGCGGTTTATCCGGAACTCGGATGCGGCGGAGATCAACAATATTGTGGCCGCTGTGCCGGGGTGGAAACGGATGACTCGAACAGCGAAATTCGGATATTGTAAGACGCAGAGAGGCTTTGAAAGAACGGTAACAATCTCAGAATAGTGAGGTAACAATCTGGGGGTAACAATCTCAGGCGGGGTAACAATGGTAACAATCTTTTTTGAGAATGTTACCCTCATTTGTTACCGCAGTCGAAAAGCTGAAATGCAGAAAAACGACCGAATTTCATAATTTATTTGTCCTGTAAACACTAAAGGTAACAAAGTAACAATCTTTTTTTAATAGTAATTATAAATTAGAGGGAATAGAGAGTAATATTACCGCCTGTACCCTCTGTGCGCAATATGTGCTACGCGTATACGCGTGTGCGCACGCGCGAGGAAGGAGAACTATGCGAGAAAAAGAAATCGAAAGCTACCTGCGCGACCGTATCCGTCGGATCGGCGGAAAAAGCATACAAGTTCGTCAGCCCCGGCAACAACGGTGTGCCTGACAGACTGGTGTGCCTGCCCGGCGGTCAAGCAGTATTCGTAGAGCTGAAAGCACCGGGCAAAAGCACCGCGGCCGATCCAGATCCACCAGATCGGTATGTTGAAGCAGCTGGGATTCCGGGTGGAGGTCATCGACAGCAAGGAACAGGTGGACGAGTTCGTGAAGGAGTTGAGCGGAAATGCAGTTTCGCCCGCATAACTACCAGAGTTACTGCATTGACAGGCTGCTGGAGCTGCCGGCCGTCGGACTTTTCCTTGATATGGGCCTTGGTAAGACAGTAACTACGCTGACCGCCGTGAAAGAGCTGAAATACCATCGGTTCCAGGTCTGCAAGGTGCTTGTCATCGCGCCGAAGAAGGTAGCTGAGGCAACGTGGAGCCGTGAGGCCGAGAAGTGGGATCACCTGCGGGATATGCGGGTGTCCACTGTACTGGGCAGCCGTATCAAGCGCGAGAAGGCACTGGCGCGGCCTGCCGATCTGTATGTCATCAACCGCGAGAACGCCGAGTGGCTGGTGGACTACTACCGCAACGACTGGCCGTTCGACATGGTGGTTATCGACGAGAGCAGCAGCTTCAAGGACCAGAGCACTAAACGTTGGAAAGCGCTGAAGCGTGTCCGTCCGAAGATCCACCGCATCGTGCTGCTGACCGGCACACCGGCACCCAACACGCTGATCGACCTGTGGGCGCAGCTGTACCTGCTGGACGAGGGCGCAAGGCTCGGACGAACGATCGGCGGATTCCGGGAGCGGTACTTCCAGCCGGACAAGCGAACCGCCGAACGGGTTTTCACCTACAAGCCCAAGATGGGAACGGAGCAGGCCGTGCAGGACCTCATCGGAGATATCTGCATCAGCATGAAGGCCGAGGACTATCTGACACTGCCGGAGTGCGTGAGCGTGGATGTGCCTGTCGTACTGGACAGCAAGGCCGCCAAGGCATACACCACCATGGAGCGGGAAATGCTGCTGGAAGTCGCGGAGGATACCATCACCGCAGATACCGCCGCGGTTCTGACGAACAAGCTGCTGCAGCTTGCCGGCGGCGCGGTGTACAACGCCGAGCATGAGGCGAAGGTGATTCACAGCTGCAAGATCGAGGCGTTTCTCGAGCTGGTGGAAAGCCTTGCCGGCAAAAGCGCACTGGTGTTCTACGGCTTCCAGCACGAGAAGGAGCGCATTCTCGCCGCACTGGCGAAGAAGCACAAGAATCTGCGTGTCCGGGTGTTCAGCGGCCCGCAGGATGAGGACGACTGGAATGCCGGAAAGATTGACATTCTGCTGGCGCACCCGGCAAGCACGGCTTACGGACTGAATCTGCAGCAAGGCGGCAATCATGTGATCTGGTTTTCGCCAACGTGGAGTCTGGAGCTGTATCAGCAGGCTAACAAGCGCCTGCACCGTCAAGGCCAGACCGAGCGCGTTATCATCCACAGGCTGCTGGTAGACGGCAGCGTGGATCACGACGTCGTTGCCGCCCTGGAGGGCAAGGCCGACACGCAGGAAGCGCTGATGGAGAGCATCAAGGCAAGGATTGAGCAGGTACGGAAGGAGAATTTATGACAACTAAGGATTGGCTGAACCGCGGGTGGGCACTCGACCGCGAGATTACAGCCTTGGAGAGTGCCAAGCGCCGGGCGTATGACCGCTGCGTGTCCGGCGTGGCATCGGTTTCCGGTGCACCGGGAGGCGGCGGTGCCTCAGACGGCGGCATGAGCCGCTACGCCGACTTTGCCGCCCAGGTGGACGCCCAGATCGACAAGCTGGTTGCCATCAAGCAGGAGATTGCGGCGGTGATTGCCGAGGTGCCGGATACGACCCTGCGGACACTTCTCACAAAGCGGTACTTAAACTTTGAGAAGTGGGAGAAAATCGCGGTTGACTTGAATTATTCGTGGAGGCAGGTTATGCGCCTGCACGGTCAGGCGCTGCGTGCTGCGGAGCCGCTTATCGCAAATATGGCATACGATGTCATGGTATGTCACATTGTTCCGTGCTATACTCGTATCATGAAGTTCAGCGGAGATGAAACTTAGGTCCCGCATTTCTCCTGCTTCATACCGCATTGGAAACACCTCCGGAAAGGCACTCTTGGAAACAAGGGTGCTTTTTCGTGCCCGGAATTCAGAAAGGACGGTGCAGAATGGCAAAAGGCAAATATCAGGAATGGCTTACGCCGGACGGCATCACCCGTCTGGAAGCGTGGGCAAGGGATGGTCTGACGGATGAGCAGATCGCAGCCAGGATCGGCATTACGACCAGCACGCTGTACGACTGGAAAAACAAATACTCGGAGTTTTCGGAGGCACTAAAAAGGGGAAAAGAGGTCGTAGACATCGAAGTTGAGAACGCTTTACTCAAGCGTGCACTCGGCTACGACTACACAGAGGAGCGCGTAGAGCGCAGTCAGGATGGCGGAAAGAAGAGCATCAAGACCGTGCAGACGGTCAAGCACATTCCGCCGGACACGACCGCGCAGATCTTCTGGCTGAAGAACCGCCGACCGGACAGGTGGCGCGACAAGCAGCAGATCGAGCACTCCGGCACTCTCGAGGTGGAGAACCCGCTCGCAGGTCTGACCACCGAGGAGCTGCGGAAGCTGGCGGACGATGGTTGACGAGCGCATTCGCAGGGCGGCTCGCCTTGAGCTTGCCCGGCGTGATTTCTGGTCGTTCTGCAAGCTGATGGCGCCGGACTTCTACCGCGAGGATCGGCCGTACCTTAAGACGCTGTGTCGGCGCTTACAGGCGTTCTGTGAGAGCGACCGCAAGGTGCTGGTGGTCAATATGCCGCCGCGCCACGGCAAGAGCCGCACGGCGGTGCTGCTGAGCCAGTGGCTGTTTGGGCGCGATCCGTCCGAGCAGATCATGACCGGCAGCTACAACGAAACGCTGTCCACGACGTTCGCACGGGCGGTCCGCGACGGCATTGCGGAGGAACGGTTTGACCCGAGCCGCATTGTGTTTTCGGACATTTTCCCGCAGACACGCATCAAGTACGGCGAAGCCGCCGCAGGCAAGTGGGCGCTTGAGGGGCAGTACGCGAGTTACCTTGCGACCTCTCCGGGCGGCACGGCGACCGGCTTCGGCGCACGCAAGCTGATTCTCGATGACCTGATCAAGAAGGCCGAGGAGGCTTTTAACGAGGGGCGCACTCGACAAGCAGTGGCAGTGGTTCACCGACACGATGCTGTCCCGAACCGAAACCGGCTACAAGATCGTTATCATCATGACGCGCTGGGCGACCGGCGACCTCGCAGGCCGTGCGCTGGAGCACTGGCCGGATGCGGAACTCATCACGATGAAAGCCTTGCAGGACGACGGCACGATGCTGTGCGACGCGGTTCTCACCCGTGAGGACTACGAGGACAAGGTTCGCACGATGAGCGAGGAGATCGCGTCAGCGAACTACCAGCAGCAGCCGATCGACCTGAAAGGCCGTCTGTACAGCAGCTTCAAGACCTACACGGACATTCCGCGCGATGCCAACGGCAGGCCGCTGTTCACGCATATTCGCAGCTACACCGACACGGCGGACCCCGGTGCGGACTATCTTTGCCGCATCATCTACGGCGAGTATAACCACGAGGCCTATGTGCTCGACATCTACTACACCCAGGCCTCGATGGAGATCACCGAGCCGGAAACCGCACGGCGCTTGCTGGCGCACAGCGTAAACCTTGCGAAAATCGAGAGCAACAACGGCGGCCGCGGCTTTGCCCGCAACGTGCAGGAGCAGCTTCGGCGGCTCGGCTCCAACCGCTGCCGTGTGGAATGGTTCCACCAGAGCGAGAACAAGGTCGCGCGTATCCTGACTAACTCGACGTGGGTGCAGGATCACATTTACTACCCCGTAAACTGGCGCGACCGCTGGCCGGAGTACGCAAAAGCAATGTTACATTACCAGAAAGAGGGCAAGAACGCCCACGATGACGCTCCCGACGCGACAACCGGCGTTGCGGAGCAGTTTACCAGGAAAGGAGGGGTCAGCGTATGGTGAAGGTGAACAGCCGCACGATTCAGCGGCTTTTACAGGGGCACGGGCAGTTCATCCGCGCAGCGGACGAGGCTCGGCGCTATTACAGCAACGTCAACCGCATCAAGCAGGACAACAGCGTTTTGCAGCGGCAGGCTGAAACCGAGCAGGCGCTCGGCAATCCGCTGCACCTCGCGGACAACCGCATTTCGCACTCGTGGCATAATCTGCTCGTGACGCAGAAGATTTCCTACGCGCTGAGCTATCCGCCGGTGTTCGATGTGGGGAACAAGACCGCCAACGAGCGGATCGCAGAGATTCTCGGAGATCAGTACACTGCAACGGCCATGCAGCTCGGCATTGACGCGAGCAACACCTCGGTCGGCTGGCTGCATTACTGGCGCGACACAGACGGCAGGTTCCGCTACCACACCGTAGACCCGGAACAGATCGTGCCGGTGTTCTCCGGTACGCTGGAGAGCGATCTCGTTGGCGTGCTGCGCTGCTACACCATGCTCGACCCGCAGAGCGGTCAGACTGTGCAGGTGTGCGAATACTGGGATGACACGACCTGCCGGTTTTACCGTCAGAACGGCGTGTCCGGCAACTACACCTGCTTCGAGTATCCGGAAGTCGGGCAGCAGCTGCGGCACGGCCTCGGCGCGGTGCCGTTCATCCCGTTCTACAACAACGCCGACCGGCGGGGCGATCTGCCGCTGTACCGCGATCTGATCGACGCCTACGACAAGGTGGTTTCCGGCTTCGCCAACGACATGGAGGACGTACAGGAGGTCATCTTCGTCATCAAGAACTACGGCGGCACGGACAAGACCGAGTTTATGAGCGACCTCAAAAAGAGCAAGCTCATCAAGGTCGAGGGGGACGGCGGCGTGGACACCATCCGCGCAGAAATCCCGTTTGAGGCGCGGAATGCTTTTCTGGAGCGTACCCGCCGTCAGATCTTCGTCAGCGGCATGGGTGTTGACCCGAACCCTGAGAATTTCGGCAATTCGTCCGGCGTGGCGCTCAAGTATCTGTACAGCTTGCTGTAGCTCAAGGCCGTGATGCTGGAAACGCAGTTCCGCAGCGGTTTCGCCGAGCTGGTACGCGCCATCTGCCGTCTGGAGGGTATCGCGCAGCCTGTGCGTATTTTGCAGACATGGACGCGCAACATGGTGCAGAACGACCTTGAAACCGCGCAGATCGCGCAGCAGTCGGTCGGCATTATCTCGGACAGGACCATTCTCGCAAACCATCCGTGGGTAGACGATGCCGAGAGCGAGCAGAAGCAGCTAGACAAGGAACAGCAGGCAGCAGCCGAAAAGCAGCCGCAGTTCCAGTTCCCGCCAAAGGACGGTGCAGGCGATGGCAGCAGCGGATAAGCTGAACGGCGCCTACTGGCGCAAACGTGCCATCGAGCTGGCCGAAAAGCAGAAGCAGGAAGATGATGACCTGTGTCTGCGGTTCCACCGGGAATACGAACGCATTCTGCACGAACTGGACAAGGAAATTTCGATCTTCTATGCCCGCTATGCCGCAAACGAGAGTATCAGCATGGCAGACGCACGCAGGCTGCTGCGGGATGCAGAGCTGGAGGACTTCCGGATGTCGCTGGACGAGTTCCGGATAAGGCGAGAGCCGGCGGCTTTGATAAGGAGCTGGGGGAGGTTTATCTCCGTTCGCGTATCTCGCGCTTGCAGGCGTTGCAGACGCAAGTCGAACTGCGTATGATGGAGCTGTTCAGCTCTCAGCGCGATGTTCTGCGCGACCATTTGCAGGAGCGCTATACCGACACCTACTACCGCACGGTGTACGCCGTCAGCCAGCAGGCCGATGTGGCAAGCACGTTCGCAAGGATTGACCCGCAGACCATTGAACGCATTCTTGCGGTGCCATGGGCCGGCAGTGAGTTTTCGTCCCGCATCTGGGCGGACAAGGACAAGCTGACCCGTGAGCTGATGCAGACGCTCTCGCGCGGCTTTGTCCGCGGCGACTCACTTGACCGCATGACGAAAGAGTTCGCCCAGCGCATGGGCGTGTCCGAGAGCCGCGCCGCAACGCTCATCCACACCGAGAGCGCACACACGGCGGCGGAGGCTGCCGAACAGGGATACCGGGAAACGGGTGTCCAGTCCTATCGGTTCGAGGCGGCGCTCGACCTCAAGACCTGCGCGGTGTGCGGCGCTCTGGATCAGCGCGAGTTTCCGCTTGCGGAGCACGAAACCGGCATCAATTATCCGCCGCTGCATCCGCGCTGCCGGTGTACCACCGTTCCAGTGACGGAGTTCCGGATTGGCAGTAAGCGTGCTGCCAGAAATCCCGCGACCGGCAAGACCGAGTATGTCGAGAAAGGTATGACATATGAGGAATGGCATAAGAAATATGTTGAAAACGACCCGGAAAATGCTATACTGGAATTGAACAAGCGCGAAACAAGCGCACTGCAGAAGTATGTCAGTGCGGCCAGCTATTCGCTAAACGATAAGCTGCGCCGAGGTGAATCGCTCAGCGAAGCGGAACAGCGCTGGACGAAACGGCTTTGACAAGGCGCTGGATAAACTTCCAGTGTACGAGGGAACGGTATATCGTTCTCTGTCCAGTGACATGATACCGGATAAAGCTGCTTTTCTGGCAGCGCATGAGGTTGACGCGATCGTTACATACGACGCATACACGTCTGCTTCTACGGAGGTATATGACTCGGATATGGATATTCAGCTGGTTATTCAGAGTAAGAGCGGCAGAGATATGCGTGGTATCAACACAATCGAAAAGGAAATCCTTTTCAAGAGAGAATCGCGTTTCATTGTTGACAGAAAGGAGGGCAACACCATATGGCTGACAGAAATTTAACCTTTGAGGACTTCAAAAGGCTGTCACCCGAGGAACGCAACAGGCGATATGAAGAACTGTCCGATCATGACAAGTTTCTGGCACGCTGTTCGCAGCCGTCTGGCGTTCATGGTGTGCTGTGCAATACCTCTATCCACCGAAAGCGGGTATGCTGCAAGGCGTTTCCGGATGGTATCCCGCGCGAGCATATGAATAAGCTGGAGGAAAACCCGGCAATCGAATGTGCACCGGGCGTTCACTATCAACCAAAGACTTAGTCATCAAGACCGTACATTGGAGAGATAACAATGGATCTCATTCAGCACATGAAAAAGCTGCTCGGCACCGAGCACCCATATGACAAAGCGCATCGCCTCAAGGTGGAATGCACGGACGGTATTACGCTGACCGGCAAATTCGTCATCGTCGTAGGCGCACTGGACAATGAACCGGAGATTGCAGAGCTGATTATCCGGCGCGACGACAACGGCGTTCTGACCGGAGTGCTGGAAACCGAAATCAAAACAGTAGAACTGATGGACTAAACCACCAAGGATTCAATCCAAGGTGGTTTTTCATACCCATTTTTCGATGAAAGGAGCAAAAACAATGGAATTTCTCAAAACCCTTTTTGAAAAGGGCGCACTGACCTGGGAGCAGTTCCAGCAGGCCGCAAAGGACGCAAAGTTTGAGGTGGTCAACGCCGCCGGCGGCGCTTACGTTCCCAAGGCCGACCTGGACACCAAGGCGCAGGAGCTGACCACGGCGAACAACACCATCAAGGACCTGCGTGAGGCCGCCAAGGCGTGGGACGGTAAGGACCCGAAGAAGCTGGAGGATGACCTCAAGGCCCTCCAGACCAGGTACGACACCGACACCGCGAACATCCGCCGCGATGCGGCGATCGACCTTGCGCTGACCCGTGCCCATGCACGCGATCCGCAGCTGCCCCGCGCGGCGCTCTCGATGGACGACATCAAGATCGGCGCGGACGGCAAGATCACCGGCCTTGACGCGCAGGTCGAAAGTCTGAAAAAAGACAAGGCGTGGCTGTTCGAGGAGGACGGTGCAGGTCAGTCCGGCAAGCAGGGCAGCAAGGGCGGAAACCCGAACGGCGGCTATGACCCGCAGTCCGGCGGCAAGCCGAACACGGTAAACGACCTCGGTTCCGCTCTCGCAGAAGTATACAACACCAACGGCTAACAGAAAGAAGGAATGAAAAATGCCTATCACTCTCGCACAGGCAAAGGTCGGCATGGCAAACCATGTGGACCAGCAGGTTATCGATCAGTTCCGCCGCGGCTCCATGCTGCTGGAGGCACTGACCTTTGACAACTCGGTATCTCCGGGCACCGGCGGCTCTACGCTGACCTATGGCTACACCCAGCTCAAGACCCCGGCAGGCGCGGATTTCCGTGACATCAACACCGACTACACCGAAACCGTAGCCGACCGCGAAACCAAGTCGGTTGACCTCAAGATCTTCGGCGGTACGTTCAAGATTGACCGTGTTCTGGCGAACACCGCGAACGGTCAGATCAACGAGGTGCAGTTCCAGCTCGAGGAGCACATCAAGGCGACCACCAACCTGTTCCACTACACCGCCATCAACGGCGACAAGGGCACCAAGGGCTTTGACGGTCTGGACACGCTGCTTGTCGGCACTTCCACCGAGCTCAACGCCGACGCATCCAAGGCGATCGATCTGTCCACCTCGGCGGCGATCGACACCAACTACAAGACCGTGCTCGATATGCTCGACGAGTTCCTGTCCGAACTGGACGGCGTGCCGACCATGCTCATCGGCAATGCGGCACTGCTGACTAAGATCCGCTCCTGCGCCCGCCGTGCCGGTTATCTGACTCACCCGAGGACGCTTTCGGCCGTCAGATGAGCGGTTACAACGGCATTCCGTTCATGGATATGCAGTATTACTACGACACCGCCGAGAAGAAGGAAAAGCCGGTCGTGCCGATCACGTCGCGCGAATACGGCGCATCTTCGTCCAAGACCACCGTTACCGGTCTGACCGACCTGTACGCTGTCCGTCTGGGTCTGGACGGTTTCCACGCCGTATCTCCGATGGGCGGCAAGGTGATCTCCACCACGCTGCCGGATTTCTCTACCGCAGGCCCGGTCAAGGCCGGTGATGTCGAGATGGTAGCGGCAACCGTGCTCAAGAAGTCCCGCGCTGCCGGCGTGCTGCGCAACTTCAAGGTAAAGTGAGGGAACTGCCATGTACAAGATCAAAGCACCGAGCGAGGAGTACGACCGCAAGATCGGCGGCGTGCAGTTCGTCAATGGTGAGGCGCAGACGGATAACGAGTGGCTTGCGAGCTGGTTCTCCGGCCGTGCGGGCTTTACCGTGGAAACCGTGACCGCCGAGGAGGAAACCGAGCCGACCGAGGACAAACCGAGGGGGAAGCGCAGAAATGACAAGGGAAACGCTGATGCTGCGAGCGCAAAGCCTGCTGCCGAACCTGCCGCAGGAAACGCTTGAGTTCGCCTGCGATCTGGTGCTCGAGCAGATCTGTAATTACTGCAATCTGACCGAGGCGCCGGACGGCCTGACGAACACCGCAGCGCTGATGGTGCGCGGTCTGGTAAACAGCGTTCAGCTCCAGAACGAGAATATGCAGCCTGCCGCAAAGGGCGTGTCCAGAGGGGATACGTCCTTTTCCTTTGCAACGACGGCGGAGCAGCTGGCGGCGCTAGCAGGCTCGGGCGACTTCCTCACCGACTACAAGGCACAGCTCAACGCCTATCGAAAGATGAGGTGGTAGTATGCTCGGCAATCCGGAGCAGGAACGGGCGCTGCTGGAGCAGACCTATGACGGCTTGATGACCGTCACCGGCACAAGCAAACAGGAAGTGGGCGGCGAAACCGTTGTTACGCCGGACGCGGTGCTGCACGAGAATATCCCGTGTGCGCTGTCGTTTTCCGGCACACCGGACAGCAAAACGGACGCGAACAGCGGTCAGGTCAGCTATCAGGCTACGATCTACTGTGCGCCGGAGCTGACGATTCCGGCAGGCTGCCGCATTGCGGTTCAGCAGTACGGCGCGACCTATCGTCTGAAATACAGCGGCGAGAGCGCGGTCTATCCGACCCATCAGCAGCTTTCCGCCGTCCGAGAGGAGCGAGCGTAATGGCTTCTTGGGGAAGCTGTGATTTTCACGAGCTGCGCGACTTAAACGAACGCATTAAGGCCGCCGCCAGCGAACCGGAGATGGACAAGTTCTATACAGAGCTGCTCGATAAGATGATGAATGATTTGTTGGCTGATGTTATTGAACGGACACCGCCCGGTCAAAGCGGACACCTGCACCTCAACTGGTTTACGACGAAAGCGCGGCGCAGCGGTAAACATTATCGTGCAGAAATCTACAACAACATTGAGTACGCGCCGTATGTGGAGAACGGCCACCGGCAGGAGGTCGGACGGTATGTTCCGGCTATTGGCAAACGTCTGGTTCGCAGTTTCGTTGAAGGAAAGCATATGCTGCGCAATGGCATGTTCGATCTCCAGAAAGCTGCGCCCGATATTATCAAGACCAAAAGCGAGGAATTTCTCAGCCGCATGATGGAGGGCAAATGATTAACGTAGTACAGGAAATCGTCGATAAGCTGCGCACAGTCTATCCATCGGCGCAGTACGACATCTATACCGAGCGTATCGAGCAGGGCTTCTCTGCGCCGTGCTTCTCCATTCGGCAGCTTCGTGCGGACGTCACGCCGTACCCGGCCGGCCTGCATGAGATCGTGCAGCACATGGACGTGCGGTTCTTCCCGTCGGACGGCCGTCCGCAGGAGCAATGCCGAGAGACCGCGCAGACGCTCACGCCGCTGCTGCGGCGCACGGAAAGCCTGCGCGGGAGCAATCTCTCGTGGGAAATTACAGACGAGGTGCTGCACTTCTTCGCGGACTACCGGCAGTTCGTTCGGGAAGTCCCGGAAGATATTCCGATGGAGAATTTGCGGGCCACCGTAGGAACGGAGAACGAAAATGGCAGTTAAACGCAAAACCGAGGCAGGAGCACCGGCGTTCACCGGCGCACAGCTCCTGACCTTCGACAGATACCGCGAGCGGCGCGACCTGCTGGGTGTGCTGCTCGACAAGGATCAGCGCTACACCTTTTGCGAGGTGGACGCGCTCATTGACAACTTTATGAAAGGCAAGGTGAATTAAATGGCTTTAGGCGGCGGTATGTATACCGTACAGAACAAGGTTCTGCCCGGTGCGTACATCAACTTTGTGTCGGCGGCTCGTGCGTCTGCGACCCTGGGCGACCGCGGCACGGCGGCTTTCCCGCTGTCCCTCGACTGGGGACCGGAGAACGAGGTCGTGACCATCGAGAACAGCGAGTTCCAGAAGGGCTCACTTGCGCTGACCGGCTACGCCTACACGGCGGACGAGCTGCGTCCGCTGCGCGAGATCTTCGCAAACGCCAAGACACTGCACCTGTTCCGTCTGAACAGCGGCGGTGCAAAGGCAGCCTGCAAGTACGCAGAGGCGAAGTATCCGGGCAAGATCGGCAACGAACTCAAGATCGTGATTCAGCAGAACGAGGGCTTCACGGCTTCGACGAACGAGGTCTACGACGTTTCGACCTACATCGGCACGACCCTTGTGGACACGCAGAAGGCAGTTAAGGCAGTTTCTGACCTTTCTGACAACGACTATCTGCACTGGAAGGGCAGCGAGGCGCTGACCGAGAACGCAGGCCTGCTGCTCACCGGCGGCACGACCGGCGCGGTGCAGGATGCGGCTTACCAGACGTTCCTCGACAAGATCGAGCCGTACAGCTTCAACGCGGTCGGCTGCGACACGAAGAACAGCGCGGTCAAGGGTCTGTTCGCAAACTGGACGCGCCGCCTGCGTGATGAGCAGGGCGTGAAGTTTCAGTGCGTGCTGCATGGCTACCCTGCGGCAGACTATGAGGGCGTGATTTCCGTCAAGAACGGTCTGGTCGGTGCATCTGATGATACCTCGGCTGTCTACTGGACGACCGGCGCGGAATCTGCGTGCGCGGTCAACCGCTCGATGACCAACTCGACCTACACCGGCGAGTACGACATCGACACGAACTACACGCAGACCCAGCTTGAAAAGGCAATCAAGGCGGGTGAGTTCACGTTCCACCGCGTCGGTGACCAGACGCGCGTGCTGACCGACATCAACACGTTCGTAAGCATTACGGACGAAAAGAGCGCGGATTTCTCGTCCAATCAGGTCATGCGCGTGCTCGACCAGATTGCGAATGACATTGCATCGCTGTTCAACTCGAAGTACCTCGGCAAGGTGCAGAACGACGCAAGCGGCCGCGTGAGCCTGTGGAGCGACATTGTAGCGCATCACACCCAGCTCCAGACCATCCGCGCCATTGAGAACTTTGACAGCAGCAGCGTCACCGTGTCGCAGGGCGACATGAAGAAGTCGGTTGCGGTCGAGGACCATGTACAGCCGGTTTCCGCGATGGAACAGCTTTACATGAAGGTAATCGTTGAATAAAGGAGGGAAAAGTCATGCTGAACGCTCCTGTTATGGAAGCAAATGATGCGGTATCCGGTTCGATGGCCGAGTGCTACGTCACTATTGACGGCAACCGCTACAATATGATGCAGCTGTACAGCTTTGAGTCGTCCGCGAAGGTCAATTCGCAGGACGTGAAAATCCTCGGCCGTACCGGCATCGGCAAGAAGCCGACCGGCTGGTCCGGTTCGTGGAAGGGCACGGCGCACTTTAACCAGAGCGTGTTCCGCCGCTGGTTCCTGACCTACTGCAAGACCGGCAAAATGACGCCGTTTGAGATTCAGGTATCCAACGAGGATCCGTCCTCGTCCGCCGGCCGTCAGACCATCACGCACACCGGCTGCCTGATCGACAGCTCGATTCTGGCGAAGTTCGACGCAGGCGACAGTCTGCTTGACGAGGAGCTTTCCGGTACGTTCGACGGCTGGGATATGCCCGAGGAGTTTACCGAACTGTCCGGTATGGAATAAGGAGGAATTTGTACAATGGGTAATCTTACCGCATTTCTGGCGCAGAACGCCAAGCAGGTTGAAAACGTGAAGCTGGTCGTGTCGGACCGCTTCACCGATGAGGACGGCAAGCCGCTCGAGTGGGAGGTGCGCTGCATTTCCTCGCGCGAGGACGAAACGCTGCGTCGTGACTGCCAGTACCGCGTACAGGTGCCGGGCAAGCGCGGCAGCTTCCGTCAGGAATTCGACAACGTGCTGTACCTTGCCAAGCTGGCAGCCGCCTGCACGGTTTATCCGAATCTCAACGATGCGGAACTGCAGGACAGCTACGGCACGAAATGCGCCGAGGAGCTGATCTCGGCCATGCTGACGCCGGGTGAGTATACGAACTACACGGAAAAGCTGTTTGACATCTGCGGCTTCGGTGACAAGCTCGATCTGGTGGAACAGGCAAAAAACTAATCAGGGACGGTGAGGGCTCTGATGATTATGAGGCGTATGCAGCGCATTACTGCCTGCAAAAGCTCCATATCCTGCCGTCCGAATATTTAAGTCTGCCAAAGGAAGAACGGGCATTTATCTGGGCGTCTTGTGTCGTGCACAACGAGGACGAAAAGGCCGCTCTGGATAAAGCAAAACGAGGGAGGTGAGTTCTATGGCACTGTCCAATACCGTCCAGCTGCGCGACGGCATGAGTAATGTGCTCAGCCGTATCGCGTCCAGCCTGAGTGCGGTCAACGACCGGTTTGAGCGTATGCAAAGCCTGTCCGAACAGGCGGCGCCGACCGGTCTGTATGCACAATTTAACAGCGAATTGACGGGTGTGCGTGAAGAACTCACCCGAACCGTGAGCGAAGTCGAGGAGCTGCGGAGCAGCATGACCTCGGCGCAGCCGCCGGCAGAAAACCTGACGGCCTCACTCAAAAAGCTGGGCACCGCATTCCTCGGCTCCAAGCTGGTGAGCGGTATCGTGAGTATGTCGGACGAAATGACGCAGACCACGGCGCGTCTGAACCTGATGAACGACGGTCTGCAAAGCACCGCCGACCTGCAGGAGCTGATCTATCAGTCGGCTATGCGTTCGCGCGGCGCGTACAACGCCACGGCGGATGCGGTCGCGAAGATGGGTCTGCTTGCCGGTGACGCATTCAGCAGCAATCAGGAAACGATTGCGTTTGTCGAGCAGCTGAACAAGCAGTTCAAGATCGCCGGCACCTCGGCAGAGGGTCAGGCCGCCGCCATGCTCCAGATCACGCAGGCGATGGGCTCCGGCGTGCTGCGCGGTGAGGAGCTGAACTCGGTATTCGAGCAGGCGCCGACCATCATTCAGTCGATTGCGGATTACCTCGGCGTGTCGGTCGGTGAAATCCGCAGCATGGCGCAGGAAGGCGAGCTGACGGCGAGCGTCGTCAAGTCCGCGCTGCTGTCCTCGGCAGAGGAAACCAACCGGAAGTTCAACGAGATTCCGCTCACCTGGTCGGACGTCTGGACACAGGCCAGCAACATGGCGATCATGGCTTTGCAGCCATTGCTCGAAGCCATCAACTGGGTGGCGAACAATATTGAGGTCATCGGCCCGCTGGTGCTTGCGGCTGCGGCAGCTTTTTGCGCTGTTTGCGGTGGCCGCCAACTGGACGAAGATCTGTGCTGCGGCTACGAAGGCGCTGACTGCCGCACAGAAAATGCTCAATGCCGTGATGTCGCTCAACCCGATCGTGCTGATTATCGGCTCGATCATCATTCTGATCGGCGTTATCGCCGCGTACATCAACTACACGAACCGGGCGAAGAACGAAACGACGAGCGCCGTCGGCGTGATCTGCGGCCTGTTCGCGATGGCAGGCGCGTTTGTCTACAATATGTTCTATCTGCCGGTCTACAACGTGATTGCCGATCTTATCAACTTCCTCGGCAACGTGTTCCAGCACCCGATTGCGTCAATCGAGATTTTGTTTTTGCAGCTCAGCCAGTATGTTGTCGGCGTCATCCGCGGTATGGTGAGGACGATCGAGAAGCTCATCAACCTTATTCCGGGCGTGAAGATCAACATCACCGGCGGTCTGGACACGTTCTACGACAGCTACACCGACAGCATCCGGAAGATCAAGGATCAGTCCGGGTGGACGGAATATGTGAAGCACAAGGAGAAGATCGAGTATTCGACGGCTTACGCCAACGGCTACAACTGGGGCGCAAACCTCCAGAACAGCATCTCTGAAAAGCTGGGTCTTGACCTGCCGGACGATCCGGCAACGGGCCTGCTGTCCAACATCGCGGACAACACCGCCCAGATTGCGGACGATGTGAGCGTATCCTCGGACGACATCAAGCTGCTGCGCGATATTGCCGAGCGGCAGGTCATCAACAAGTACACCACCGCCGAGATCAAGGTGGAAATGGTCAACCACAACAACATCTCGAACGAGATGGATCTGGACGGCGTAGTCAATCTGCTGGAAGCCAAGGTCACCGAAGCGCTTGTCACCAGTGCGGAAGGGGTGCACATCTTATGTACGAGTTTTACATGGACGGTGTGCGCCTTCCGGTCACGCCGAGGGCGCTGACCATCAAGACAGCCAACCAGAACAAGACCATCAACCTCATCAACGAGGGGCAGGTAAATATTCTGAAAGCGCCGGGGCTGTCCAAAATCAGCTTTTCGGCGCTCCTGCCGAACAGGGAATACCCGTTTGCGTGCTACCCGAACGGCTACCAGCCGGCACAGTATTACATGAGCAAGCTGGAAGCGCTCAAGACCGCCTGCAAGCCGTTCGAGTTCTCGGTTATCCGTATAGATGACAGCGGCGAGGAGCTGATGAGCGCACAGCCGATGACGGTATCCCTTGAAAGCTATGAGCTTGCTGAGGATGCCGGCAGTTACGGCGTTGACGTGATGGCAAAGATTGAATTGCTGCAATACGCGCCATACCATACCAAGTCTATCGAGTTCAAGAAGAGCGAGAGCAGCAGCGGCACCAAGAAGGCGACCGTCACGCAGAAGCGCGACACTACTACGGCACCTAAGAACAAAACGTACACTGTTAAACAGGGTGATACCCTATGGGACATTGCCCGTGTACAGTTAGGTAACAGCTCTAAGTGGACGAGCATTTACAGCCCTGAACAAGGCTGCCATTGAGGCCGCCGCGAAGAAATATGGTAGATCAAGCAGCAGCAACGGCTGGTGGATTTATCCCGGAACCGTGCTCAAGCTGCCGAGTTAAGGAGGGGACGATATGGGTAAATATGTTTGGCCGTGTCCATCCTACTCGCGCATTTCGAGCGGCTACGGCAACCGTACCTGTCCGTTCCACGGCAAGGAATTCCACGACGGCGTTGACCTGGCAGCGGCAAGCGGCGCACCAATCCTCGCCTTTGGCCCCGGCACGGTCACGAAGTCCGGCTGGTACGGCGGTTATGGTAACTACATCAGCATCGACCACGGCGGCGGTCTGATGAGCTTTTTACGGGCACGCCTCGGCGCTCTACGTCAAGCAGGGCGCGAAAGTTACCGCCGGGCAGAAGATTGCCGCCGTTGGTACAACCGGCAGCTCGACCGGCTGTCACCTGCATTTCGGTATGCACAAGAACGGCTCGTCCGTCAATCCGCTGAACTACGTTTCTTCCGGTGATACGCTCGCCAAGTATTCCGGCGCGAAGTCGGGCGGTACGGCAACAAATACCGTAAAAGCATTGTTCACGGCGTATTATCCTGCCGCAAATGCAATGGAGGGCGGTTTTCTTGACGCACTGGGAAACAAACTTGACCCGAGCAAGCATACCTGTGCTGCGCCGCCAAGCGTACCGTTTGGTACTAAGGTTACAGTGCAGGGCACAGGTACAGCGCTTGACGGCGTGACCTACACCGTCAATGACCGCGGCGGCATGATTCAAATCGAAAACGGCGTGTACCATTTCGATTTGCTCATGTCCTCGAACGCTGAGTGCAACCGCTGGGGCAAGAAGTACGGCAAAGCCATCATCGGCGGCTCGGGCGGCTCGTCCGGCTCGACGTCTTCGGGCACGAGTACCGAGAAAGAGAAGAAGAAGGATATCACGACCGTTGTTGTCAAGTCTGTCACAGGTGCAGCAGGTACGCGCAAGGAGATCCTGCGGGATGTGCCGTCCTGCCAGATGCCGGGCGCGGAGCTGATCATCCAGAACAGGAACGGTCAGCTTCAGCAGCCGATGATCGAGGGCGACATCGTGTGGGAAACCACCCGCAGCGGCGCGGCGTCCTCGCTGACGTTTACGGCGGTCAAGGACGAGACCCTCAACTTTCACGAGGGCAATCCGGTGTCGTTCCGGTTCAATGGCGCGAATGTGTTCTACGGATACGTCTTTAAGAAGTCGCGTTCGGATAACCGCCTGATTAAAGTCACGGCATACGACCAACTGCGGTACTTCAAAAACAAGGACACCATCAGCTACACGAACAAGACCTACGCCGACGTGCTGAAAATGCTGGCGGCGGACTACGGACTCAAGGTCGGTACCGTGACCGACACCAAGTACAAGATTCCGCAGCGTATCGAGGAGGGGACGCTCTTTGATATGCTCGGCAATGCCAGTGATTTGACCATCATCAACACCGGTAAGGTGTACGTCTTGTATGACGATTTCGGCAAGTTATGCCTCAAACCCTACGAGAGCCTGCTCCTGCCGCTCTACATCGACGAGGACACGGCGCAGGGTTACAGCTACACCTCATCCATCGACAGCGACGTGTACAACCGCATCAAGCTGGCGTGGGACAACGACGAAACCGGCGTCAGAGAGGTTCATGTGATGAACAATACCGCCAGCCAGAGCAAATGGGGCACGCTCCAGTATTATGAAAAAGCTGGATAATGCCCTCAACACCGCCGATTTGCAGACCAAGGCCAAGGCGCTGATGAAATACTACAACGTCATCCACCGTGAACTGACCATGCAGAAAGTGTTCGGGGATGTTCGAGCACGCGCCGGTACTTCGGTTTGTGTCGGCATGGGCTTGGGTGACATCAACATCAAGAACTATATGTGTGTGGAGAAGGCTAAGCACACGTTCAGCAATGGCCTGTACACGATGGATTTGTACCTAAGCGGAATTCGAGGTGAGTTTAGTGCCTGATTTGTTTACCGCTATGAAACAGATTGCAGAAAACGTCTTTGAAGCAAGACGACCTGCTGACTGGTACTATGGCAAAGTTATTTCGTTATCGCCGTTTCAGGTACAGATTGACCAAAAGACAGTGCTTAAAAAGAACTTTCTGGCTGTCCGCACCGGCGTGAGCGCGTCCTCGTTTAAAGTAGGGGACAAGCTCATTCTGCTAAGAAAACAGGGCGGTCAGGAATATCTCATTTTAGACAAGAAAGGGGCGCTGTAATGCTGCCGACAGAGTATAATGACGATCTCGTGCAGGATTTCGAGATTGAAACACAGCCTACGCGCACCTATGCGCTGCGGTTTGACGGCTACCCGTGTTCCGGCGGCAAGCTGGACGGACTGGAAGCCATGAAGCAGGCCATCTTCCTGATTCTTCAGACCGAGCGGTTTCAGTACGCGATTTACAGCTGGAATTACGGTATCGAGCTGAACGCCCTGCTCGGTCAGACCATGACGCCGTATCTGCAGGCCAAGGTTGCCAAGGCGATTGAAGATGCGCTCATGGCAGATGATCGTGTGCTCTCGGTTGAGCAGTTCTCGTTCACCAAGGGAAAGCGCAGCCTGCTTGTGAAATTTACCGTAACCACGACCGAGGGCGACGTGGAAAGCAAATTTGAGTTTGGAGGTGAAGCGGCATGATCGGAAAGTATTCCGACGAAATGACGTTTGACTACATTATGAACCGTATGCTGGAATCCGTGCCGGATACGGTGGACAAGCGAGAGGGCAGTATCATCTATGACGCGCTTGCACCGGCGGCCGCAGAGCTTGTCAAGTGCTATATGGAACTGGACGTCGTGATGGACGAAACATTTGTTGATACGGCGTCGCTCCAGTACCTTATGCTGCGCTGCAAGGAGAGCGGCGTAGCTATTCAAGGCGAAACGGCTGCTGTTATCGAGGGTGTGTTCACGCCGTCCTCGCTCGACCTCAGCGCCGGACTGCGGTTCAACTGTGATGAAGTCAACTATGTAGTCACCGAGAAAATCTCAGCGGGTCACTACAAACTGGAAGCTGAAACGCTCGGTACGGTCGGCAACAAGTACACCGGCCTGCTGTTACCGATCCAGACGGTGAACGGTCTGGATACCGCCCAGATTGCAGCGGTGCTCATTCCGGCCGAGGACGGCGACACGACCGATACGCTGCGCGAGAAGTATTACGCCAGCATTGACGGCGAAGCGTTCGGCGGCAACGTCGCAGACTACCGCGAGAAGGTCAACGCGATTACTGGCGTGGGCGGCGTTAAGGTCTACCCGGTGTGGAACGGCGGCGGCACGGTAAAGCTGACTATTATCGCGTCTGACTTTACCGCGCCGAGTGCCGAACTGATTTCTAAGGTGCAGGCCGCTATCGACCCCGAGCAGAACCACGGCGAGGGTCTGGGGCTCGCGCCGATCGGGCACACCGTGACTGTCGCCGGTGCGAGGTACGCCGACATTGCTATCACAACCAATATCACCATCGCGACCGGCTGGGCGTGGTCGAGCGCACAGTCGCAGGTGGAGAGCGCGGTCAAGATGTACTTTGCCGAGCTTGCGAAGGTCTGGGCGGACAGTGCGACGACCGTTGTGCGTATCTCGCAGATCGAGACGCATCTGCTTGCGCTCGACTGCGTGGTGGACGTGGAGGACACGACCGTCAACGGCAGCGCGAAGAACATCGAGCTGGCAGCGGACGAAATTCCGCGGCTCGGCGGTATCGGAGGTGCGCCGTGAGGAAGAAGTTACAGGACTACCTGCCGCCAATCCTGCTGAAAACCTACGAATTCCCGCTGCTATGTGAGACCGAGCAGCCGGAGATTGACCGTCTGCATGATGCCGCTGATGCGGTGCTCGACGCACAGTTTCTAAGCACAGCAGGGGAGTACGCCATTCAGAGGTACGAGAAGATCTTCGGCGTTGTGCCGCAGGACACCGACACACTCGACGAGCGCCGGTTTAAGGTGCTGACCAGGATCAACACGCAGCCGCCGTTCTCGGTGCGCCGCCTGCGGCAGCAGCTTGCGACACTCTGCGGCGAGGATGGGTACAAGCTCGAGCTGGATGGCGGCAAATACACGCTAACCGTTAAGGTGGCGTTGACCGCAAAAAGCGCAATCAGCAGGCCGTCGAGGAACTGCTTGCCGACATTGTGCCTGCGAATATGGTCTGCACGACGTCGTTGCTGTACAACCAACACGCAGACCTGACCCGCTTCACACATGCACAGCTTGCCTTGCTTACGCATTTTGAAATTAGAGAGGAAGTGTTGCCGGATGGCGAGTAAAACGACAAACTACGGACTGAATAAGCACAGTCCGCAGGATTTCTACAATGTAGAAGCCAGAAATGAAAACTGGGATAAGATCGACGAGGCTCTTGCTGCAACCGACCCGACCAAGATCACCGCCAAGGCCGAACCGGCCGACGGTGACGGCGTGATGATCGCGGACAGCGAGGACGGCGGCAAGGCTAAGCGGCTGCTGTGGTCGAATGTTAAGGCGGCTCTCGGCAAGCTGTTTGTTCCGCTGGCGCGGAAGGTGAACGGGAAGACGTTGGCGAAGGATGTGACGCTGACGGCGGCCGACATCAAAATGCCCGACAGCGAAGAGGACGTAGGGGCGGCTATGGCAAAGCACCTTGGGTACAATGACAACCTAGGCACCGGAATTAACCTTAAAGAACATGTAAAATACGAATATTTAAGCTTAGATGGCTCTAAAGACTCTGAACTTAACGGTTCTGGCGGTTGTCTCATATTGCCTGGTTGGAGATCAGGCCCATGGGGAATGCAAATGCGGTTTGATATGCGGTGGAACGCCTTGTTTATACGACGTTACCGCGACGAAGCCACACTTTGGGATGATTGGGAGAGACTTGCTATCTGCGCACCACCCGAAGTGCATGGACTGCCGTTGGCAAGTGGATATCCAGCACAATCATATGCCAATACCTACTACAAGACCCAAGAGGGTATTGTGCACCTGAACTTTGCATCTTCCGAGGCGAGAGTACGGCATTTGTGGAGCGGGAAACTATTTGCACAATGCCCGAGGGGTATAGACCGTCTACTGTCATCGCTGCGGCTGTTGGCGGCGACGGCAAATCTTTCGGTAATGGGCTCCCGGCCGCAGAGCTGCACATAGAGCCAGACGGCCAAATGTGGTTTTGTGGTGCCGATACTCGTATCAACTGGGTTTACGGTGAAATCACCTATTTGGCTGGGTAATGGAAAACCGGACAGAGCAGCTGAAGTACAGTCTTTCCGGACAGCAACGATGCATCAAAATGCAGATAAACGCCGCCATCCGGATTGATGGTAACATGACAAGCTGAATGACTGTAGTCATTCGCTGTGACGTTTACTGGCGCTATTACCGTTACTTTGGGTCGAAAACCCTCCGGCAATGTAGCAAACTGAGCTCCATCACTAGTAAGCGCCGATGTGCTGCGTAATAGCATTCCGATAGTTACCTCCTTGAACTGGTTACGAGTGTACCAGCACAGACCTTCGCCGTATGCCTGCCAGCCATCAGCCAGAGGTAAATCATGCACCTCTGGCGCAACGCAACGGGCGACCTCATACCAGATATTGCGTGCCGGGATAGCATCATCTCCTGCACGTGCAAACCAAAAACGGCAATCTGAAGCGCCAAACCACATATCGTAGCTGCCAGACAGCGCAGAACGCAGTTTGGCATACGCGGCGTATTCAGACGGCATGTTTCCGTCCCAATCTGAGTCTGTTGTGCGGAATACCAAACTTTTACCGCGTGGAAAATCACTTTTTGCGTTAATATCGCCTGCCAACGTAAGCGTTTCCTTCGCCAAGGCTCGCTTTGCCGTAGGCGCCCCTAATGCTGGCATAAAAAAGCTGCCCTTATGGGCAGCATGGGGATCTGAGCATAGAACGAAATGGACGATACAAGCAATCGCTTTAGAGGCTCAGTAGAAATATAATAATATATGGCTCCATCGCTATGTACTTCGATTTCAAAAATGCACTTAATGTAAGACCAACATTCTGAATTGGACGAAAACCTTCGGGTAGCATAGCAAACATATGCATACCGGAAGGGAGAAAGCCATCTGCGGCTTGCACAGCAATTTGCAAAAGGACAAGATCACTCGCATCTCTTGAATATTCGCATGAGAAACGAGGTATAGGCTTAACTGAACCCAT